>SAMEA3663136__coassemble_33_pt1 | contig 46825 bp, 55 predicted proteins | sample SAMEA3663136__metabat2_low_PE_008 | metagenome-assembled genome bin SAMEA3663136 (sample SAMEA3663136) | pig gut metagenome | biome: pig gut; feature: pig-associated habitat; material: faeces | place: Denmark | collected 2012
GGGAAAAGGGGGGAACACTTTTGCGTGCCCGCTATTTTAAGTTGCGACCTCGCGGAAAACACTTTCTTTTTTCACGACCAGTTTTCAGCGCGATGCAGACCTTTGGCGGCTTTCGCAAAAAGAGTTCTTACTGCAACCGCCACGAGGAACTGTATTTCAAAATGCGATGTTTGCGGACGACAAAAAATGTACCCTTAATGAAATGAGCCCGCCTGCGGAAACAGGCAAACCACAAAGCGGAGTGCTACTGCGAAGCAGATGCACGAAGCGACTGGGCTGACTGTGCTTGCATTGCTCCTTGCGCCGCTTTCACAAAGGCCTGCGTGCGAGCTTTCTAGTATATGCAAAAAGTCTGCGAACGAATGAACGAATGGAGCGGAACGAAATGCAGCGGAATGAGTGAAAGAGAGAGCTGTCTTTTTGCTACCTTTTTGGAAGGAGCGTTTCCTGGAACACGAAGAATGTAGAGAGCGGAAGCGGTACGAAGTACGGCTGGAGCGAACGGTAAGAAAGACCCCCTTTTTTTTGGAACTATGATATAATAAAATTATTATGAAAATTGCGCACGTTGCTCTGTATGTAAAAGACCTAGAAAAAGCAAAAGACTTTTTTGTAACCTACCTGAATGGAAAAGCCAACGACGGCTACCATAACCCAAACACTGATTTTAGATCCTACTTCATATCCTTTGAGGACGGAGCTCGTCTGGAACTTATGACACGCCCAGAACTGATTGAACAGAAAAAGAGCCCTTATAGAACCGGCTACGCTCATGTCGCTTTTAGCGTAGGAAGCAAACAAGCTGTTGATGAATTGACTGCTAAGCTTGATGAAGCCGGCTATTCTGTTTCCAGTGGTCCGCGCACAACTGGCGATGGATATTACGAAAGCAGCATTGTAGCTTTTGAAGAAAACTTTATCGAAATTACAGAATAAGACCCCTTATAGAACGCCGGATTTTTCACGGATTACTAGTCCGTATGTCGGCAGTGCACGGATAATGCACATATAGTGCAAAAACAGTGCAAAAATAAAAACAACCCTATACAAAATAATGCAATTTAGTTGAAAATTAAATAATTTATGTTATAATAGAGTTACTTAACAAGACAATTATTGCAATGCCATTAAGGGGATTTTCGTTCTGTAAATCTTTAACGACAAAATCTCTGTCTGTAATGGAAAGAGCCCAAGGTTCTAGCGGAGTTTCAACAAATTCAACAGGATAGCCGCCGAGATTTTCTTCTGAAAAAACATTATCACTAGTATTGTCCGGAACAGAACACCATTCTTTTTTCTCTTCTGAATAATAAAGGTTTCCTGAATTAAATTCATTTTTTGGACGGACAGGAATTACAACCTTGGGATTTTCTGTATGTAAAAAATTTTCTGAAAAAAGTTCACGATAAAAATATTCAGTCTGAATCATAATTTCTTCCTTAAAAAGTCAATGAGGAAATATCAATTTCCGATTTGACTTTTTATGCTGTTCCGTAATGCAATGAGGAACAGCAATTTATAAGAAAGTTTGCAACGCAAACTTTAGGTAAGATAAAAGCCACGCAATTTCAGTGGTTTTTATCTTACACTCATCCTTAAATTAAAATATCGTGGCATCTAATGACAATTTCGCCGTTTGCTTCAAGGCGCAGGATAATGTCTATGATATTTTTTCGGGCTTCAATTACATCAACCATCCGTACAGGTCCCATAAATTCCATATCTTCTTTTAGCATGGCTGCAGCACGCTTTGACATATTGCTAAAAATTTTATTTTGAATTTCTTCGTCCGCACCGTGCAGGGCTTTTGCAAGTTCCTGAGTATCAATTTCCCGCAAGAATTTCTGAATTGAACGGTCATCAAGTTCCGTTAAATTTTCAAAGACAAAAAGATTCTGTTCAAGGTTCAAGGCAATCAGCGGATCTTGCTTAAAAAGTTCATCTGTCTGCTTTGAAAGTTCTGAAAGTTGAATCGTATCAAGATTTTCAGAAACAGCTTTGCTCATTTCTTTTCCGTAAAAACCTTTCTGTTTTAAAACATAGCCTGCTGCAGAAATTATTTCCGGGTCAGTTATTTTTTTTGAAGAATAATTTTTGTAAGAATCAAGAACTTTTGTCTTCATAGGCTCAGAAAGATTTGAAATAGTTTCTTCAGCTTTTTTTTCTCCCATATAAACAAGCAGTTTTGCAAAAGTATCTGCATAGCCGCCGTTTATAAAGTCCGCAAGAATTGAAGTGAGTTTTTCATGTGCTGCATCAAATCTTTGTTGAATTTCTTCTGTCATATTTTCCTCCAGTCAATATTTTACAGTCAAATGCAGAATTTTAATTTTATGTGTCTTACAGTTTAAATCCTAAAAATCATTCTGTCAAAATTTTAAGCCGCAAAAGTTCTTTTATAAAAACATTCGGAATGCAAATGTTCATCATACCAATTTCTTCGCCAATGTGCGATTCAATCGTAAGAAGAACAATGCGCTCATCATCCGGGATAAAATTCATCCAGGAAGAATTGCTTTCAAGTTTTTTGAGCCGGGGAATAGACATTGATTTTGCCTTAGTATTCCTTCCCATGTCAGTAACAAGGTCTTTTAAAAAGTAAAAGATAATATTTTTGGAATAAAGCCGTTCAATAGTTTTTAGCTGCCCTGGGTTAAAATCTGAATATAAAAGTGTTTCAAACTGTTCTTTTACAGTTTCAAAAGCTTTTTTCTCGCTGTCAGATTTATCCGAAAAACGAGAACTCAAAGCGTCAAGAAGATTTGAATACAAAAGAGCCGTACAAACAGAGTTATCAATATTAATAGAAATCGGATAAGAATCCCATGTATAAAGTGCATTAAAAGAAGTAAGTGCAATGGAACGCCTGTATTCTTCAAAACTAAGCTCTTCACAGGCGGCAACAGAAAAAAAACATGAACAGCGCGTATAACTAATAACCTGTTCCGCAATTTTATTGCAAGTAAATGAAAAAACTTTGCCAAATGACCAGCTGAATTACATATTCCGCATAATTCAGTCTTTACCTGATAAAAAAAGTGTTCCAGAAAAATGCACACTCCGCGGAAGATTTTCAAAATACGCAAATCCCAAACTGCGTGCAAAAAGGATTCTCCGCCTGCAATTGTGGTTGACGTTGCACCAAGAAGTTTTGCCTGTTCAAGAACATTTTTTGCCTGATTTGCAGAGAGATAACCTTTTTTTGTATCTTTGCAAATACGATAGCAATGAACGCAACGCTCATTACAGGGATTAGAGATTTCAAGGTCGATTCTGTTTATGCAAGTTTTTTGCTTCATCATTTAATTTTACCGTCAAGTTTTTTAGTATAGTAGTTCAATGCTGTTCCTTAAATTTACACGACTCTGTATTTTCTGATACGGATAGAATTTTTAAATCAATAAAACATTTCTTTCCGCTATTTCCAAATATCTTCTCTCATTTCAAGTTCAAGAGGAGAAGAATAGTTCAGCTTTTTGCTTATCGCTTTAGCCACATCCTGCAAAGTGCGATACTGAGGTTCTGACATTCCCCATTTCCAAGACCAAGAGCCGATTCTTATTTCTCTCAGAACTGGATTACTGCTATCGGTTCTTTTGAGCCAGGCCAACACATAGCGGTCTACAGGAATATGGGCAACAGGAAGCAAGATTTTGTATTTGCCAAACTTTTCCTCATCACATTCTGAATATGCAAGAGCAACATGGTATTTTACCCAAATATTTATGATTTTCTGAAATCTTCCAAACGACACCGAACATTCAGCGTCAAGTTCTTTTGAATCAGAAGCCAAAAGAGCAACAGTCTTGTAAAAAGCCTCGTCGTATTTTTCTTGAGAAATATCTCCACTCATTATGCTTTCAAGAAATGTATTTAGCCTGTTTTTTATCGTAGTTTTTAATTGTTCATTCGGCTTTACATGCGAGCCTGAGGAATTTCCCGCACCCATAGACGCACGAATTGCTCCTTCGAACCGTTCTTCGGACTCGATAATATCAAAACTAATGTTGTCCATAAAAAGCTGGGCTGCGTCTTTTATCTCCATATTTTCCTCACTAATGTTTTTGTTTTATTGGCTGGTCAAGAACTGGAATCATTCTTCCGCCATGCCATTTTATCAAATAGTCAATGTAATAATCCGCTAATTCTGCTTGAACGTCATCACGCCATTCTGGTTTTACAAGATAATAAATAAGGCTTTCAAAGACTCCAAAATCATATCCATTTCTACCAACTAATTTAAAATGCCTAAATCCCATTTCGTAATATTTTGTGTATACTTCTTCAAAAGTTAAATTTGAATCTTTTCTTATTCTTAAACCGTTATAGAAACCTTTTTCAGATGGACCTGAACCAGATAACAAACAGTAATCTCCTAAATTTTCTTGAAAAGTATTTATAAGAGAAATATTTTTATAGTGTTGATGTGACATATTGCAAAAAGTTGGGCATACACCATCGATGAGAATTTCAATCCTGTCCTTATGCTTTATACCGTCAAGAAATTCCTGATTATGATTGTCATGGAAATCAATGACTACATATGAATACTTTTCCGTAGCTTCATTGATTTTATCAATATTGTGTTCACATGCTGTTATCGACTGGATAAATCCAAAATTCGGATAATTTTTCCTTAAATATTTTTCAAGAACTGGCGAATTTACAAGAACTTCATTTTTACCATTGTTTGCAATTTCCATACACAAATTGCAAAATGTGTCATTTAAGTGCTTTTCTTCCAACACAGAGTTTGTGAAAGTATAACGTGCTGCAATTCCAGCATCATTTATTTTTCGGATTGCATCTTCCATATCAATTGGCGATGGAGGCATTCCAATATTTGCTCGTCCTCCTGCCCAAATTGCATTCTTGAACGTGCCATAAAATGACGCAATGCGGATATTATTCATAAATCTTTCGTAATGTTTTACAGAGTATTTTGCAAAATAAACAAAAAAATTCAAAAAATCAAGGTCAAGCGCAGGAAAATAAAAATTTACTTTTTCTGGTGAAATTTTAGGCTGAATGAATGCCATGCTTTTATCATTTTTATCAAGTTCTTCTCTAGTTTCGCCTTTTACAAGGAATCCTTCTTCTACAAACTTATCATAAAATACTTTTACTTTTCGAAGACGAGTCGCTTTATCAACTTTGGAAACCGTTTCAAGCAACTTGTCAGAAAGTTGTTCAAGCGTTTGAGGTTTTTGGCTCAATGCTTTTAGAAAAACAGAGTCGCTTTCGCCAACTTCGTTCCTCTTGTTCAAACCTGTGTTTGTGATGTAACCGTGTCCGTTGTAAATGCTAGTGTGTGTGTCGTTTTTTAGACGATAAAACATTCTTTTTACCTCATGTTTATTTACTTATCTATTATCAGTTAGTTTTGTTCTGAAATTATTTCTCAATTTTCAAACTTATGGCTTTCGTTCGGATTAAAAAGCTAAACAAAAACATTCGAATGGCGAATTTGTTGATTTGAAAGTTTTACATTTAGGGTTAACACTGAAAAATCATCAATAGGATTTATTCAGTGTTTCCTTAGTACTTCAAAAAGAGTAAAAACTGACGAATTTTATATTAACTTTTTCTCTCGCTGTTCAAGAAAAAGTTTTACATAACACATAGCCAATTCTTTCATATTTTCTCTTTGGTTTTTACAAAATGCATCAATATCTATTTGAAAATCATCCAGCGTTCCATTTCTGTAAACTGTTATACGTGAAAAAAGTTCATTTTCATTATCTTCTATCATTACTTCATAATCTTCAGGACATTTAAACATTTTGATTTCATTATCAATATCTTTATAACTGATTTCTTTGGTTTTCATAAAACTTGATTCTCCAGAAAGTTCTAGATTCTGATTTCCAATTTCCATATGAATCATAAATAATCCTTCATGTAAATTTTTACGTCGTTTATTTTACCCTCGCCGACGTAACGAGATTTTACTAACAATAAACATTGTTAAATTGCAAATTATAGAAGGTTACTCTGAACATTCACAATCTTTGCATTTAGGCCAGCCCCAGCCGCCTGCTTCCTTAGTAGGGCATCCTGCTGCATAAGAACCTGTAGAAGCGTTCTGTGCTACTACCTGTGGTTTTGTATAAGCCATAGTATTCTCCTATAAAAAAAGATAACCTGTTTTTCAAGGCAACCGCACGACGTACGGAAATTAAGCCTGCTAAAAGCCGGCGTAATTTGCTTGATTAACTTTGGTATAAAAATTTATTTATATTATAGTCGAAGAATCCTCTATCCTATTGTGAAAAAACACAGAAAAACCGATGAAAAAATACATAAAATTCAGTGAAAAATTCACAAAAATTGATGAAAGTTTATAGCCCCGAAAAAATGTAAGATTGGTAAATACGGCACAGAAAAAACAACTTTTGAACAGGACTGGATGACAAACATTCCGCTTTATGCCGTGTGCGTGATTTAACGAAAAATAATGGATGAACTTGTTGCTTGAAAAGTGAAATGCGCTAAGAACTCCTTGCACTTTTATGAAATAAATCACAAAAGTCCTTGCACTTTTATGATTAAATGAATTATTATGTAACCATGGAAAGAACAATAATAAACAAGCTTGTTGAATGGAAAAACAAAAAAGACAGAAAGCCGCTTATTTTAAATGGTGCAAGACAGACTGGAAAAACCTGGATTTTAAAAGAATTCGGAAGCAGGCATTTTTCATCTTTTGCTTATATTAAATTTGACAACAACGAAACTGCAAAAAACATCTTTGAGCAGGACTTCCACATAAAAAGAATCATCAGCCAGCTCTCTCTTGTAAGCGAAACAGAAATAAAACCCAACGAAACGCTGATTGTGTTTGATGAAATTCAGGAATGTCCAAAAGCCCTTACAGCCCTCAAATATTTTTGCGAAGAGGCACCTGAATATTTTGTGGCAGCAGCAGGTTCTCTTCTGGGAATAAAACTTTCAAATTCACAGGGAACCGGTTTTCCAGTTGGAAAAGTTGAATACCTGAATTTGAATCCGATGAATTTCAAGGAATTTTTAATGGCAACAGGTATGAAAAAATTCATTCCATTTATTGAAGGCAAAGATTGGGAAACGCTGAAGGCTTTTAAAAATGAATTGAGGTTGTCCCTTAAAAAATATTTTATTGTCGGAGGAATGCCGGAAGCAGTCCTTGCGTTTACAGACAGCGAAAATTTTAACAAGGCACGGGAAATTCAAAAAAGAATCCTGAATGACTACGATAATGATTTTTCAAAACATGCGCCTTTACAAGATTTACCAAAAATTCGGGATTTGTGGGACAGTGTTCCAAGGCAGCTTGCAAAAGAAAATAAACGCTTTGTCTATTCAGAATGTCGCACCGGCGGAAATGCAAAAACCTTAGAAAACGCTCTCTGGTGGCTGTTCGACGCAGGGTTATTAAAGAAAGTAAAAAGAGTTTCGGCTCCGGATTTTCCGTTATCATATTATGAAGACGGAGCATTTAAACTCTTTTTTCTGGACATCGGTCTTTTGTGCGCAAAGTCTGAATTATCGCCAAAAACTATTCTGGAAGGAAACAGAGTTTTTACAGAGTTTAAAGGAGCTTTGACAGAACAATATGTAAATCAAGAATTGCGCTCTTTGGAAAAAATAGAAAATCAATATTACTGGGTAGGCAGAACTTCAGAAATTGACTTTCTTGTTCAAATTGAAAACGAAATCATACCTATTGAAGTAAAAGCAGAACAAAACCTGCAGGCAAAAAGCCTTAAATATTTCTGCGAAAAATTTAATATCAAAAAAGCATACAGATTTTCCATGAGCGACCACAATACCGGAAACTACCCTTTTGGAACAGAACTGGAAGACATCCCGCTTTTTGCAATAAATCTGGATTAAAGTTTTTATACACCACAGCTGCTGAATCAACTTCTCATGACAGGAATTATTAATGAAAAAAATTCACAAACGATTGATGTGGCCCCTCAATTTCTATGCTATACTAAAACACATGCTGAAATATATAAAAACAATCTTGATTTGCATCATCGCAGAAATATTGAATTTTGCAGCAACGGCAATTTTTTATCATACGCTAAAAATTCCTCTTTTTTTTGACACAATATTTACTGTAGCGGTTGTATTTTACTGCGGACTTGTTCCAGCCCTTTGCGTTTCTATAGGTTATAATCTTATAAATTCTCTTATCTGGATATACAGTGGTGGTGTTTCCGATCCGTTTATTTTCTTCTATAGTATATGTGGAATTCTGATTGTTCTTTCAACATGAATTTTTGCACGCAGAAAAAGTGAGTTTAAAATTTCATCATTAATAACGCTTTTGTATCTTTTTTTGATTGCAATTCTTTCTTCTTTGTGTTCAATAATTTCAAGCGGAATCATAGATTATTTTCACTATATTTATTATGATATTCCCGATATGATGTATCCAATAAAAAGTTTTACGGAATCTTTTCTTAATCAGCGTTTCAGTCTTCTTGCTTCCTGCATTCTGGCGCAGATTCCAATTTCTTTTGCAGACCGTCTTATTGCAACTTTTGCAGGCTACGGAATTTATCTTACGATGGAGCGTTTTATCGGAAGAAAATAGATGACTCAAACACAGACCATTGAAAATCTGGAATTTATCATTCGCAACTACACCACTGTTTTTATTGTCTTTGATATTCTTTTTGTTACGATGATTTTTGTTGGTGTGCTGCTATTAATCCGGTTTTTAAAATCAAAGAAAAGTCTACAGGATTCAAACGAATATCTTTTGTACACCATTCACGGGCAGGAAGAAGAAAGAGAAAGGATTGCACGCGAGCTTCACGACACAATTGCACAGGATTTGCGTTACTGCAAAAATCTTCTTGAAAAAGATAAACAGGGTGGAGTATACACTACCCAGTCAATTGAAATTCTTGAAAAAACATTATCGCAGGTACGCATCATAAGCTATAATCTTTCTCCGGCAGATATTACAAAAAAGGATTTAAAAGCAAATCTTGTAAATCTTTGTGCTTCTATGTCCCAGACATCTGATGTAAAATTTAAAATCTCCATACCGGATGAAACTGATACTTCTTTTTTAAATGAAAATGATATTTTGAATATTTACCGTATTGTGCAGGAAAGTTTTACAAATGTAGTAAAACACGCAAACGCGACCGAAGCTGTAATTCTTATAAGAAATTCTTGCGGACACGAAGAAAAAGGACTATATATTTTTATAAGCGATGACGGCTCAGGTTTTGATTATGATGCAGAACTTTATGAAGGTTTTTCTGGCATTAAAAGGCTTGGCGGTGAAAAACATTTTGGGCTTATTGGAATGAAAAAACGCTGCCAGCTTATTGGTGCGGAGTTTTCGGTCTATTCTGCTCCAGGAGAAGGAACTCAAGTTAGTATTTTTAAAAGGATGCGTAAATAATGGCAAAGAAGAATAGTATTTTTGTAGTTGAAGATCACACTCTGACAAACAAGGGAATACGCCAGTTGATTAGTGAACAAAATGTATATTCCTGTGCGGGGTTTGCGTTTTCAAAATCGGAATGTCTTACAAAACTTAATAACCTTGTAAAATCAGCTGAACTTCCAGACATTATTATTCTTGACTTGTTTTTGGGAGAAGAAAGCGGGCTTGATATTTTGTACGAAGTAAAGAAAAATCTTCCTACTGTAAAAGTGATAATTTATTCAATGTTTACAAAGCCTGGAATTGTGTCGCTTGCACTTGAAGGCGGCGCAGACGGTTTTGTTTTAAAATCGGCCCCGGAAAGCGAACTTTTTTCGGCAATTAAAACTGTTCTCGGAGGAGACACTTATATCCAGCAAACTCTGGTGGCACCTCTTTTTACATATAAAACGATTTTAGACGGACTTACAAAACAGGAACAGGTCGTTTTAAAAAAAGTAATTGAACGTAAAACAACTTCCCAGATTGCAAAAGAAATGAACATTATGGAACGCTCGCTTGAAAACTATTTTTCAAAAATTTATATGAAAACTGGCTGTAAAAATCACGAAGACCTGATTAAAGAGTTTGGGGAGTAAATTTTAAGGTTGATTATACTTTTAGTACTTACCAGTATCAGTTATCCATTATGTAAGTTTCTTTTCGATGGCCTTCTTGAAGGTGTTGCTGGAATAATCTTTCTTGTAAGTGTAAGTACAATAATTGTTGCTCTTTTAAGTCCTATTGGGCAGCTTGCATGGGGTTCGGTAATACTTGTCATAATTGGAATTCCTAATATAATTGCAAGTTTTATAGCAATCACTATAGGCATGGATCCTATAACAGTTATATGTTTTATTATGCTTCTGTATTATTTTATCTTCTGTTGATAATCTAAAAGATGATTAACTAAAAGTTATCGGAATTAAAAAAAAATTGAAGAAGTTGCACTTTTTGCTTATAAAATCTTAAGAAATCCTACTCTTTACTTCATAATTGTATAGTCTTTTAGTTGTTTTTTTCAAATTTTTTATCACTTTTTTAAAAGTTTTTGTAAACTTTTCGATTTTTAAAACTATATTATACTCCATCTTTTCAAAATTACTTCTCTAAAACTAAAGGGGTAATCGCTGACTTTTATACTGGAGGATTTCATGAGTAGACTTGATTATATCAGAAGCGCTAGAAGACGCATGCAAAGAAGCACAAAGACAAGCATCAAGGAAATGAGTTTATCTGACTGCAGAATTTTTTCTTATTACCTTTATGTAATTACAAAATATAAACATGATAATTCTTTAGAACAAGATAATGAAGAAAACTACCTTACATTAAGCTACACCATTTTTCTACGCCTTGCAAAAACAATTGGAAGTTACATAAAAGCCGAAGCTTATCTGGAAAAAACAATAAACAAATATGCAAAACTCAAACTTCTTACTCCTCTCGGCGAAAAAGAAAATCCGTACATCTGTTTTTCTGACTCAAAAATTCCCCTCCGTTTTTCAGAAGATGATAAAATTAACAGATTCCTTTACAATTTTAATAATCCAGATATTTTGATTATAAATTTATTCCGTTGTTTTACTGCCACCAAGTCAAATGAATTCCTGCTTGCGTTAATTGCAAATTTTTTAATTGCGGCTGAATCGTCAGAAAAACCCGCCCCTTTGGAATCAATTCCGGTGCATTTAAAAAAAGTTCTCTGCAACACAAAGTCTGTTGATTTTGTAAAAAAAGCAGTCAATCTGTCAAAAGAAGAATCGCATGTTCTGCTTTTATTTTACAGATTTTCTTCCAACAATCTTTTTAATGGGCTTCTTAATGAATTTGGCGATGCCGAAAAAGACGAAATTTTTTCAGCTATACTTGGTTTTTCAAAGCGCGATTTGAATTTATGCCTGCGTAAAGACGGCAAACTCCGCATGTACGGTTTTTTTGAAGATGCAAGGGATATAAACGGAGATTTTATGGAATGTATTCAGGCAGGCTCAATGCAGCCGTATTTCTGTGACCTTCTTAAAATTGATAAATCAGAAAATTATTACGACCTCGATTCTTTTACGGTAAATAAGGAATCTCAGAAAATCATTTCTACTATGCTCAAAAGCGACCAAAGCGTTTCCATCCTTCTTTACGGAAAACCTGGCAGCGGTAAAACAGAATTTGCAAAAACACTTGCTAAAAAAAGCGGACTTAAAACATATATTTTCAAAAATGAAAGCGAAGTTTCCGGTTCTAATTCATCGACTAACACCCTGTGCCGCTTAAACTGTCTGCTTTCCATGAAATCAGAAAACTGTATGTACATAATTGACGAAGCAGAAGGACTTTTGAACTCTAAGAATATAAATTTTTTTGGAATGCCTGTTCCTTCTGCAACCAAGGGAATTGTAAATAAAATGCTGGAAGAAAGCCAGAACAAAACTATCTGGATTGTAAATTTTACCAGCCAGATGGACGAAAGCACACTTCGCCGTTTTACTTACTCATACAAATTTGAATCTATGCCCCAATCACAGCTTAGGAAAATTGCACACACAAAACTTTCTCCGCTTGCCCTTGATGAAAAGACAAATTCTCAAATTCTTGAACTTTTTGACACTTACCGGGTAACAGGCTCTTCCGTTGACAATATAGTAAAGGCAATCAAAAGTCTTGGTTATGATACAGGCAAAAACGAAGAACTTGTAGGATGCGTAAAATCTGTCATAAAAGAAAATTCTCTCCTCATAAACGGAAGCAATTGTATCCGCAAAAGTGTCAGCGCTGCCTATGACCTTGAAGTTCTGAATGCTTCTATTGAACCTGAGCAAATTATCAAAATGATTAAAAATGCCTGTGCTTATTCAGAAGAAAATCAGATGACAGGAGATGCCCAAAGCGGAATAAGAATGTTGTTTTACGGTTTAAGCGGAACTGGTAAAACTGAATTTGCACGCTACATTTCCATGCAGACAGGACGTCCGCTTTTGCTCAAACGTGCTAGCGACATTCTTAATAAATTCGTAGGCGAAAGCGAAAAAAATATCCGCAATGCATTTGAAGAGGCCGAAAGAACTAACAGCATTCTTTTGTTTGACGAAGCAGACAGTTTTTTTGCAAGCCGCGAAAATGCCAATTACAGCTGGGAACGCACTCAGGTTAATGAATTCCTTACTCAAATGGAAGAGTTTCCGGGAATAATGATTTGTACGACAAACCTCCGCTCAATCATGGATGCCGCAATGAACCGCCGCTTTCATATCATCGTTGAATTTAAGCCACTTAATGAAAACGGAATCAGAACCTTGCTGAACAGCTATTTTTCAACCCTTTCTTTTGACGACGAACAAATTTTGCACCTTGCAGGTTTTTCAAGCGTTACACCGGGAGATTTTGGTGTTCTTGCCAGCCGGGTGCGCTTTATGGATTCTGAAGAACGCAATTCAAAATACATCATCGACGAGCTGTGCAAAATCCAAGAAGAAAAAAACGCTGGCAGCAAGAAAATCGGATTTGGAATTTAATGTAAAAATTAAGAGGCTGGGCAGAAGCTTTTCTGTCTACCTCTTTGCAATTTTGCATTTCTCTACTACGTCAATTTCCATTAATTTTTCAACTGAAGTATTTAAGGCTTTTGCAAGTTTAACTACAGTTTCCGCTTTAGCCGCATTTATATTTTTTTTATTTTGTTCATATTGCTGGATTGTACGCACTGGGACATCGGATATTTCAGCCAATTCTCTTTGGGATAACCCTGCATTAAGACGCAGCATCTTTAAATTTGTACCCCCCTTTCGAGTATTATAAAGTTCAAGCATCTTATCGCAAAATTGAGTTATATCCATTTCGTGATACGGAGAATAAAGAGCAAGCACTTCAAAAATCGGAATTAATGCATTAATATCACGGAAATTCAGGTTCGTCTGCCACTGAAAATATGCCAAAGCCCATCCGCACCAGTATTCCGGACTCCTGTCTACTGCAGGACGATATTTTGAAGCAAGTTTTTCATCATTAATTACCTGCAAGGCCAATTCTACCCCTGAAATTCCTGCAATTATAGACGGCTCACCTCTTTCAAACTGTACACAGAGTGTAGAACGAAGAAATTTTTGATAAAACGAGGACAAATCTTCTTTTAAATCATAAACGGCAAAATCAAGCATAGCAGCAAGATTATTTTGAGCTTTTGCTAGATATACTTTATCGTAAGCGTGGATCATCAGCTTTTATCTCCTGGTCAAGAATCTGAACAATATACAAATCACCTCTTTGACGCTTATTTTTTTCAAAATCAAAATACTGCCGGCGTGCACTTCTGTCACGATTCATCTTTTTTGCATGCCATACAGCTGACTCTGCTATTTCGTATCCTTTAAATTCAATTTTTTCAAAAGCTTTTTGACTTTTTAAGACAAATTGAGTGCCCAAATTTCCAAGTTTCATTGCATTTCCAAGCTGCCGAACAGAAATTGCACCATTAATAAAGTCTTGTGCGTAAGAAAAATAGCTGTCATCAGCACGATATCCGGTTAAAATATCATATTCTTTATAAGGAACTGTAAAATTATTGAGCAGATATTCTTTAGCTTCATTTGCAAGAGGCGTTATGGTATCAAAAAACCTATTTTCAAGTAAAACCGTAATCCAATGGAGTATCGTATATTCAGTATTATTCAGATTGAGTATAGAAAGCCCTTCGGTATCAATCTGATAAATATTTGCAAAGCCGTCCCGTTCCTGCGAAACACCCCATTCTTTAGCCATATCTAAAACTTCTGTACAATAAAAGCCCAAGCCATAATCATTATAGGGTTTACCAAATCCATAGAGAGGTTATTCAACAATTTTTTCTGAACCATGATATATCGTCTTTATCATAAGCAGATTATACTCCCAAAGGAGTATAAAAGCAAGGATGAACTTTACAATGAAAATAAAATAGCATCGTCAATTTCGGATACGTACTTACCCCACCAGGACATTCAAGCTGGCACCAGTCAGATTTTTGAATTTTTTTTGGAAAATTGAACTATAATATAGGTGAGAGGTAACAAAATGTTTAAAGATTTTGAAAGAGAAAAACAGTTAAAAGAATCAGAACAGTTTTTAGATGAACTGCAAGAAGAACTTGAAGAAAAACAGATTTATGAAAAACAAAGTCTCCAGGAAATGTCCAGACTTTCAACAAAGAAAACAACTTCTGATGAAACAATGACAATCCTTGAAGAACAATATACACATCTTTCAAATCTTTATGAAGAAAGATTGAGACGAGAAATTTCGGAAGTAGAATTTCAAAAAAAATTAAATGAAATGGCAACCGAATGGAGTTTTATAAAAATAAAACTTACAAACGAATTTGGCATTAGATGGGAACATTTGATAAAAATTTATTATTATGAGGATTTTCCTGAATATCATTCCGGATGGTTGACTTCAATTCGAAAAGGGCTAGAACATGTTTCTAAAATAAAAGGAAAAAATAAATATCCGAATTTTGACAGTCTTTATAAATTGCTTTGGGAAGATGAAGAAGACACTTTGCAGGATTTTCACAACAACACGGTAACCGATATAAACAAATCATACGACAAACTTCCCAAAATTACAAATTCAAATTTTGAAGGAGTTAAAGATTTTATGCAAAAATTTACAGAATGGTCTTGTCATAAAATTTCTGAGAAAGGAAGCATTGATGCAAATGAAACCCAGCAAAAAATATATGAATTGCTTGGATTGAATTAAAAGTTTTTATTCCTAAAAGTCCGTGCATAGAAAGTTTCAACTTTCGAGAAGTGTAATTCGTTCGCGTTCTCGAGAAGAGTCTAAAAATTCCATTTTTTTGAAACTACATCAATCCCCAAAATTGTAATAAATCCTTGTATGTTTCCATCAATTGAAATTCCGAAATTAACAACAATTTCCGATGACCTGATAAAAAAATGGGAAAGATATGGAAAATTTTTACTTAAAGCATATTGATGCAGAAATGAGGAGTTGCATATTCGGAATCTTTGCAAAAAATGATGAGCTTTTTTCATAATAATGAAAATGCTTGTTACAGGCGGAACGGTATTTGTTTCGCGGCGGATTGCAGAATTTTTCTGCACTTCAGGAAACGAAGTATTTGTGCTGAACAGGAACACTCGGGCGCAAGTACCCGGCGTACAGCTTATTCAGGCTGACAGACATTCGCTTGTGCCGGACAGTCTTTCCGGGTATGACTTTGATGTAGTGATAGATGTCTGCGCATACAGGGAAGAAGATGCCCGTATTCTTTCTTCTGCACTGGGAAAAAATTTTAGCGGTGAATTTATTTTTATAAGTTCAAGTGCCGTTTACCCGGAAACAAACATACAGTCATTCTCTGAAAATCAGCAGTGCGGCGCAAATTCTGTGTGGGGCGATTACGGCACTAATAAAATACTGTGCGAAAAATATTATTCTTCTGTTTTCCCGAACACGTATATTATCCGTCCGCCGGGTCTGCGCCCGCCACCGTTTAAACTGCGTAGTTATGCACACACACCACTGACGTGGTTTTTGAAATTTAAAAAATAAGAAAAAATTCGAGTTTAACATTTCTTCGCATCCACAAAAAAATGCTATTTTTCAAAGAATTAGCAAATATAAGGAATGGGAAATTTTAATCATATCTTCTTGACAGATATATCTGTGTGACATATACTATAACTATGATTAAATCATTCGGCGATTCCGAAACTGAAAAGATTTGGAATGGTAAAAAATCACCGAAGTTTCCGCCTGAAATTCATAAAAGGGCATTTGCAAAACTACTCATTATTCATTCAGCGGAATCCGAAGATGACTTAAAAATTCCTCCAGGAAATAAGTTTGAACATTTGGTTGGAAATTTAAAAGATTATTGTTCAATAAGAATCAATAATCAGTGGAGAATACAGTTTAAGTTTCAAAATAACGAAGCTTATGAAGTTCAGATAGTGGATTATCACTAAGGAGAACGCTATGGATAAAAATTTAGATGAAAAATTTGAACTGCCAAAAATTGGCGATATTCTTGTAGAAGAATTTTTAGAACCTCTTGAAATAACACCTTATCGTCTTGCAAAAGATTTAGGTGTATCAACAAGTTCTATTTTGGATTTGGTACATAATAAAAGAAAAATTTCTGTAGAAATGTCTCTCAGACTTTCAAAATATTTTGGAACAACTTCTAAATTCTGGCTTAATATGCAGAATGAACTAGACTTGAGAGAAATGCAGGAAAAACTTGGAAATGATTTAGATAAAATTCCTAGTTGTAAGAAAATAGCATAACACATATAAGGCCCCAAGTTGTCAATACTAATTCTAAAACAAATACAACTTTGGGCTGTTTTTTTAAATAAACAGTCTTTTTTTGAGAACAAAAAAGTCTCTCATCAAAATAAAAAACAAAACTGTATCGTCATTCAAAGCGGATTACAGGAAAAGCATCCTGAATCAAACACATATAGTCAGTCACCAAAAAAGGTGCGGAAGAATTTCATCGGTACCCTGTTAAGCCTGAAGCAAGAGTTAAGTGGTAGCAGAAGCTCCGACAGTTATATAAGCAGGTCAAAACAGGGACAGTCTGCCTTGTTATTTCAAATCAAAACTGAATATAAAAAAAGTATATCCGAGAGTAATTATCTGTGAAGGATTTAGGGCTTTTAATGAACTAAAAAAGATTTATCCAGAAGATTATTTTAAGATAGGTTCAAGCAACGCATTAAATACAAAAATTGCATATTTAGACCCAAAGGATATGGCTCCTGTTCTTGGATTTAAGAGAATCTACAGTACATATTATGACATTGATAGTATTGCTGATACAATAAAAGATGCACTAGACGGTAATATTTTTCAGCTCGTACACTCCTTCGCCTTCCCTTGTGACAACACATTCAGCTTTTACACCGCAGTCATCCAGAACAAACATATCTCCGCGCTCCAGATACCTGTCAATCATGCTTTCCTTTTGTTATTATACACCTTATTAGCTTTCCTGTTTTATTCCAAGTTACGGTTAGGCATTACAATACTGTTGTTTCTAAGTTAATTTCCACCGCACTCACCCACTTCCCGCCCTGTCTCTCAAATATCGTAACATTGTCCACCGGGAAATCTTCCACCAGATTCAGCTCATTCATCACCTGCAGCGCATCAGTCATAACGCCTGCCGGAATGTCTCTGTTGCTGCAACTTATATGTGGCGCAAAAGGCCTTCCGTCTTTCTTCGTGCACCCCGGAGCCGTCTTCACAACCGCCCCATACACCGCGTCCCTCAGCGCCACCCACTTTGCATCAGTAACAACTTTAGCAAACAGAGTCCTGTCCCCAAACGCATCAAAATTATCAATATGCCCGGTAAAACCTAACCCCTTAGGTAATACCTCGCTTTCAAGCGCTCTTGCTAGATCTTCCGTAGAATACTCATCCGGCAGTCTGAACGGCGGAACAAGCGTCACATGAATCGGAGTTGCATGTCCAGACTTGCATCCATAAGCTTCCCTCATATATCTGCGGCAGTCTTCCAGCGTAAGTGTGATATCCTCCGGTAAAAGTACGCCAATAAAATGAGTCTGCTGAGGAAAGTTCCCGTTTCTGTTTCCGTTTCCGCCCCCGCGGTTATTATTTCTGTTTTTCATCTATTTCCATCCTTCCCAAGTCTTTTGAGCAAGCCCTACAGTTGCCACTGGCAACTTTTTTTTTAACGGCTTTTTGATTTAAAAACTTATCGCAGCGCTTATAATCGGGGAACACGCGGTCATCAGTTCTCTGCCTTTAATATGGCACGATAACCGCAACCTGCGTGCCTTCATTTGGCTCCGAATTAAACGCCACTGTACCATGCAGATTTTCTGCCCTTGTCTGAATGTTTTTCAGCCCGAAATGACTTTTCTTTTTGAGAGCGGATTTAAAATCAAATCCTTTTCCGTCATCAGTAACTATGATTTTGAAATTATTCTTGTCAAAGGTTCTTACCAAAACACTGATGCTTTCTGCAGCGGAGTGCTTTATGGCATTTGTAAGTATTTCCTGCACGATTCGGTATATATTCAGATTTTTATCTTTCGAAAAATCCCTGAACGCCGGTTTTTCCCTTATCTCATTCTGAATACTCAAAATGATTTTAAAACCGCTTTGTTTTTTCAGATGGTCGCACAATGAAATCAGTGCCTCAAATATTCCTTCGTTCAAGTCCGACGGTGTAAGTGCATAACAGGTGTTCCGAACATCGCTGGCAATCTTTTTACACAAACTGACTGATTCATCATCGTTCAGGCGGAACTGGAGAACGCGTAAATCTTGACAAACCGTGTCGTGAAGTTCGTTTGAGATTCTCTCACGCTCGGCTTCCTGCGTCTGAATCATCTGGCGAGCAAATGCCTTGCTTTTCCCACGGCTTTTGGATGTAAAGAGATACATTACAAGGAAAATAAAGGTTAAAAGCAGCAGAATAATAATAACGGCAATCAGAATTCGATAGGAATGGTAAAGCTGCTCAAGCTGAAACTGGGTGATGTTCTTCTGTAAAATTTCCCACTCACGGACATTTTCCGTAATTTTCTGATTATTAGCCTCGTTTATTCCGCTCAGAAGATTATCATAAATCTTTTTTGCTTCGGGGAAATAATAAATTATTGTGTCAGAAGGTTCGTTTTTTTTAACTTCGAGCAAAAAATCTTCAAGTTTTGTTTGATAATCCTCTTCAGCAGAAGCTTCACAGGCAAGCCACTTTTCAGTCAGAGATTCCGCATTAATCTGCTCCGCCTGCTTCTGCGATTTGTGGCAAAATCCGTATGAAAAAATCGTCAGCATCAGGACTATAAAACATACATGTCTTCTCATCTAGGAGAGTATATCATAAATCTTGAAAAATATGTTATACTGTTTCTATGATTTTCCAATTTAATTCTAAGAATTGGGAGAGAGTTATTTTTTTTATCTTAAGCATTCTCTGCGGCCTTTTAGATTATTTAATCTGCGATTTTGTTGCATGGGTAAATCACCTGCCGCTTTTCTGCGACACTATTTTTATTATGGCATTAAGCTTTCTTGCCGGCCCCTGGTGGGGTGTGCTTGCAGGCTTTTTCTATCATCTGATTGATTTTGCACTGAACCGAACGCTGGAGATAGGGCATCTTTTTATGCTCTGCCATTTTCTTGCAGCCCTTACTGCGGGGTATTATAAAAAATGGTTCATAACGCAGACGGACTCAAATGCCTGCCTGTTTATTAAGCTTGTAATTTTAAGCATTGTAATGTGCCTTGTAATGAGCGTTTCAGGCGGAATTATCGGATATGTTTTAAGCAACATCGAAGCCTACAAGGCCGCCAGCAGCCAGACAGACTTTCTTACCTTCTTATGGGATAACAAATTCCAATCAAAGTTCCTTCTGCAGATTGCCGTCCGCATTCCGGTAAACATTGCCGACCGCTTTATCTGCACCTTCGCCGCCTGGGGAATATATCTTTTTGCAGGGATTCTGCGGAAAGATGAAAAGGGGGCGTTGTAAAATATTGCTATTTCATTACTTTTGTATTATATTTGAATTCTGGAGGTTGCAGTTATGAAGACAGCTGTAATTCAGACAAGAGTTGATATAGGTCTCAAACAAGATGTTGATGATTTTTTTGAATCTATCGGGATGGATACGACAACAGCAATACGTATTTTTTTGAAACAGGCACTTATTCAGCGTAAAATTCCATTTGAAATCATTCAGGATAATTCTTTTTATTCAGAAAAAAACATGAATGCATTGGAACATTCTAAAAATCAAATGGAAAACGGTCAGCATTCAATTCATGAACTTGTAGAGGTTTAGGAAATGCACAAAGATTTTTCAGATGATGCATGGGCTGATTATACCTACTGGATTACAAAAACAGATTAGTCTACAAAATTGAAGATGGACTCATAAAAATAATTCAATGTAAAAATCATTATGATGATAAATAGTAAGTATGTATAAGGGGTGAGAAAAAACAAGCATTTTTTTGGTCAGGGTTTTTTACAAATAACGGCCCAGCTCGTAGCGGTTCTTTACGTTGAACTTGTCGAAAATGCGGGAAACATAGTTTTCTACGGTGCGCTTGGAGACGCCCAGTCGTTCGGCAATTATTTCGTTAGGAAGATGTTCGGCTATTAAATCTAAAAGCTCCCGCTCTTTTTTGGTCAGGGTGACAAGGATTCCGCTTACGTACATCATGTCGGAAAGCAAACCTTTCTGGATGTAGGTTTCGCCGCGTGAAACGGTATGAATTGCTTCCATGATTTCAGCTCTGTCGGCATTTTTTGTAATAAAGCCCTTGATTTTATGCTCCATCGTTTTCACAATAAAGCCCACGTTGGAAAATGACGAATACATGAGGCATTTAATTCCGTGCTCAATAAGATAGTCGGCAGTATCAAAGCCGCTTTGGCCTTCAAGCTTGATATCGACCATAGCAATAATATCTTTTAGTTCTTCTGAAGTTTTTGACTCTATAAAAGGTACAAGTTCCTCCCTTGTCTTGCAGAAGTGACTCAGTCTGATATCTGAAGTTTCCGAAAACATACTTTTAATCCCCAAGCTTATCATTTCGTGGTCGTCTACACTGATTACGCTAATCATACTTTTATTTTACTTCATCATCCAGCAGAAATAAATAGAGTTAACTCACTAAAATAAAGTGAGTTTTCACTGAATACAACAAAAAAATCTGATGTTATCATTATGGTATGGCATTTTGTGAAGACGATGATGTTTTTAATGAAGACTGGACCCGTTTGTTTTTTAGGATTGTATTTACAGAAGAGGATGGAATAAGGCTTGTACCTTTTGAGTTTGATGAGAGGAGATAGAACTGATGGATGAAACGGAAGTTGAATTGAATAAGTTTGTGAATCTTGAGTTTGATAATACAGGTGTCTTTGCCGTTTTTGTTGATATTAGGGATGTGGAGACTGCTAATACTGTTGCAACTATGGAACTCCCTTTGGAATTAGATTTTCTAACTTCTTTTAAGTGTCAGGCTCCAATTATTGAAAATCGGCTGATTGAATTTTACGGTGAAGAAAAGTCGTTCAAGATTATGACTGATATACAGAATTACTTGGCGGCAAATTTTGCATCAGAAGTGTAAGAAATTGCAGAATTTTTTGAACTTTTGGAGTTTTTCTTTTATATTACTTTAGCTGCCCTTGGTTTGGTGGAGGTCGGTTTTATGGATATTCAAGGTTACATTAAAGAAATGGCTCGTGTTTATGAAAGCAGTGATGATTATGAAGCTCAGGGTGAATCAAATGTTCTGGTGATGCCTTTTTGTTTTGAAGAGTGGAAGTTGTTTGCGGCTGATAAAGTTTCGTTGATTGAAAAATACGCTGTCAAAAATCTTGACCAGCTTGATGGCTCTGATATTGAGCGGATTGCAAATCATGATCCTGCCATTGTGCTAGTGGGACAGCGGGATTATAAAAATCATTCTTACAAAATCTATTTTGATGGGGCTTTTGGTGGAATGAACCGTCACATTCTGACTATTGATGACGTTTGGGTTCAGGTTGAATTGAATTTTTCTTCGCTGATGGCTTTTGCAGATTATGTTGCAGAGCGCCATGAAGAAGATATCAAGAAACTGAAGGACGGGGAAACACTTCAGATTTCCTGGTTTGATGAATCCTGTTTAAACAGCTAGAATTGTTTATTACTGTTCAGCTTTAATATCCTTAAAGCTGAACAGTAAATTTAATCCATACTTGCCAAAGAACCGTCATCCCTTACATATTTGATTTTTACAGGTTTTCCTTCTTCTTCAACAATCTGAAAAAGAAGTTTTTCCATATCAAAGCTGTATATCTGTCCAAAAACAAAACCACCGTCTTCAGCAGCATGTTTTGAAAGCCAGTCCAGAAAAACTTCCAGTTCCTTTATGTCATAGAACTTTGCATACAGTTCATCATCTTTCATAATTGAAAGAGCGGTCTCATCTTCATCCAGAAAAATTTGGTAAATCATTCAGCACCAGCCTTTAAATTCTTTTCTCTCCATTCAAAAACAATTTTCCTGTTCATTTCGGCAACTTTACAGAAATGCCTGTTTACTTCAAGCGGATCAGCTGTAGAAGATTCATTTGCATTTCTGACCATGCATGGTGCGCAGAAAGCTGCGTTTTCACATTTACAGCATTCTCCGTGCCCCATATCCTTCATTTTAAGACTGCGGAGCCATTTTATTTTTTCTGAATTTTCCCAGATGTTCTTTAATGTATCAGTGTTCAGATTGCCAAGTACCATTCCCTGCCAGCCTGCACATGGATAGACATTTCCGTTGGCAACCATACTGCATCTTGAAATTCCAACCCCACAGAGCCTGCGTTCAGGATTAAACTGAGCTTTATTGCAGTTTTCCATGAACTCTGGTTTCATTATGGTTCTCTGATATCTTTCATCAAAAAGAGTTATGTCTTTTATTACTTCAGCTGCTTCTTCTACTGAAAGTCTTTGTGAAAGATTTGAAGTGTCTCCTGTGTATTGTGCCATTATGATGTAATCAGTCTGAGCACGGATTTTTCTTTCCTGACACCATTTTAGAACATCTTTGTAGTCATCTTTATTTATTTTCATTGTCGGGCAGGAAACAGTTACGGGAATATCATTTTCTATTAATTTTGTAATTGCATTCAAAGTCTTTTCAAGGCTTCCTGGAACTTGTGTAATTGTGTCATGATGTTCTGGGATCATTGAATATACCGAAACTTGAACCATGGATAAATTTATTTCTTTCATGATCTGAATCATTTCATCATCAAGTCTTGTCAGATTTGAAAGAATGTTTATATAAAAATCATATTTTTTTGTTGCCCTTAAGAAATCCTTAAATTTTGGATGAAGCATACATTCTCCACCACTGAGGGAAACTGAAAGAACTCCCAATTCACTCAACTGTTCCATAACGCTGTAAAACATTTCTTCTGTAATTTCAGAATGTTTCATATCATGCGGAATGTAACAGTGAACACAGCGCTCATTGCAGCGGGAAGTCAATTCAATCTGAAAAGAAGTTAAGTGTGGATGCCCCTTGAAAAAAACTTCAAGAAATTCCTGAGTATCAGAGTCCGCCCTGTGAATCACTGGTGAAAAATCTTCACGGATAGTTACAGGAGTTTTCTGATGATATGAAAAGCCTTTATCAGCTGCATCAAGTTCCTGTATGGTTTCTCCTTTTACTATAAATCCGTCCTGAACAAAGGATTCATAAAAACGTTCTGCGTATTTTAAGATTATTTCCTTATCAACATCTACAAAAGATTTTAAGATTTTATCAGCAAGCTGGTCTAAAGTCTGAGGAGTTCTGCTGAGAGCACAAAGGAAAACAGTTCCACTTTCATTTACAACTTTATCATTGCACAATCCGGTAGATGTAATATAACCAAGTCCATCATAATTTCTGATGTAGGTATCTTTCTTCTGTCTGTAATACAAATATCTTTCCTTGAATATAAAGCGTTCATAAAAAAATCAGCCCTGGATGATCCAAGACTGATTTGTGAATGCAGTACCAGTATTAACGGTTGTCACAAGTACAGCGAGCCCAGCTTTCCTGGAAAGAACAACCTGCTGCGTAAACACCTGTACTGGCATTTTCTGCTAAGATTTTTGGTTCTGTAAATTTCATATTGATCTCCTAGTGTAAGATACATATCATCAGTAACACTGATTTGATAAAATTTATCAGATATGCTGATTTATTTTACAGTCAACTTTTCCAGTTGTATACAGAGTTTTTTCCATTATGATAAGGAGTTTACTCATATGTTTCCTAAGTATTTTTAGGGAAAGAAAAATACAGCTTTAAAAAGAAAAACAATTCGTCTGATATTTATATAAAAACCGCACGGTGGGAAAATAAAATTCTTGAAGAACTTTCATGTCAATTTGATTTCTTGACAAAAGAAAACCCACGGGAAGAACCTTACAGATACAATGATTTCAAATTCATGAGATGCGGTATAAAAGATGAAGTTCCGCTGATGGAACTGGCAAAGGCTGTGGATGTAGCTCTGGAGTTGATCATAAAAAAATTCATAAATCCTTTTTGATCTTAATTTTAATTTTATTATATTCTGAGGTGGAATGTCCTGGGGATGATAAAGTAAGTGTCAGTCTGGTTATTGCGACCCATGTGCTGTTTTGAAGTCTGCTGTAAAAGTGGCAGGCGGGTTTCGGGAGTTGGAAGTGAACCCAAGGATTGGGAAACTTCCGTTTTTTTGAAAAGGGCAGGGAGGAACTAAAAAAAGGAGAATGTAATCCTAGATTTTCCCGTTCGGGAATGTTATAATCAATGTATGCGTATAGAAAGCGTAAGTTCAATTTCTGCTGTCATAAAAATAGAAGACTGAAATTAGGTTTGACTCAGGCTCAGACTGCAGAAATGTGTAATGTTGGAAAAAGATTTTTTTCTGAATTGGAAAACGGCAAAGCGACATTGCAGATTGATAAGGTGCTTAATGTTCTTGAAGTTCTGGGTATTAATCTTTATGCGGTCAGTCGTGAAAATGATTCAGGAGAACTCCGATGATTCTTTCAGTTTACTTTGGTTCTAAGAAAGCAGGTTCATTATTTTCTACAGATAACCGTGGTGTTGTTTTTCAATATTCAGCGGATTATGTTGCTTCAAAGGATTCAGTTGCATTATCTCTTTCTTTGCCGTTAAGAATTGAAGAGTTTTCTCAAAGGGAATGCATGCCTTTTTTTGCCGGACTTTTACCAGAAGAAGACAGCAGAAAACATATTGCTGATTATCTGCACATTTCTGAAACAAGTACATTAAAACTTCTTGAGGCTTTAGGAGGAGAATGTGCAGGACTTATTACGATAACCAATGAGGAAAATCCTGAACTTGAAAGAAAAGTCTATGAATTTAATTCTGAGAATTATGAAGAACTGTCAGACGATAGAATTGCAGAATATATTAGAAAAAATGTCGGAGCGTCCATTAATTAGGGCAGATGAAAAATTGCGTCTTTCTTTGGCAGGTGCACAGGAAAAATTATCTTTGGCAAGAATTAACGAAAAATGGTATCTTCCTTTGAATGGTGCTCCTTCTACTCATATTTTAAAGCCAGCAAGAAACGGTTCTCTGGAAACCCTTGCGGACAATGAGTATATATGCATGAAGATAGCCTCTGGATTTGGATTGGAGTTCCTGATGTAGATATAGTTGATTTTGGTGGGAAAAAAGTTTTCATTGTTCAGCGATATGAAAGAGTGATTGGTGGTACAAGCATTAAAAGACTGCATCAGGAAGATTTTTGTCAGGCATTGGGATTGATGAGTGAACAAAAATGTGAAAGTGACGGCGGTCCTGGAATTGCCGCAATATTTAACTTAATCAAAAAAAACTTTTCTCGACCAATTATTGATCAGCGTGATTTTCTTAAGATGGTTGTCTTTAATTTTTTTGTTGGAAATTGCGATAGTCATGGAAAAAATTATTCTATTCTTTACAAAAATGGACTGGTTCAATTGGCACCAATATATGATGTTGTTTCGACTTGCGTATATTCTGGATTAACAGACAAACTTTTAATGAAAATAGGGAACCATTTTGAATTAGGAAAGGTTACAAAAGATGATTTTGTTGTCCTCTGTGGAAAAAACTCTGCTTGCCGATGGAAAAATAAATACTGAACTATGTGAAAAAATTTTTGAAGAAATAAAATCCAGATTGAATTTTTTTTGAACTTTTGGAGTTTTTCTTTTATATTACTTTAGTTGCCTTTGGTTTGGTGGAGGTCGGTTTTATGGATATTCAAGGTTACATTAAAGAAATGGCTCGTGTTTATGAAAGCAGTGATGATTATGAAGTCCTCTTAATATGAATATCGAAACCTTGAAGAATCATAAAACATACTGGAAGCCATTATCTGAAAATGATAAATCGAGGTTAAAAAAAATTCTGGAACTGGCACCTGAACATAAAGATGTTTTTCTATTTATGCTCAATAATAATTGTAAATTGGAGCAGAAAGCAGAAATTCTAAGTTAAGCAACATTCTTTAAGGAAAGAGCTTGTTGTGTGAAATTGTTCTGTAGAGGTCAATTTGTCACAAAAGATTTTACTTCATCATCAGATAAGTATCTAAAAGGTATTGTTTTTCGGTAATTTTTCTTCATCAAAAAGTGCTCTAAGCTCTGCTTCTTTGTTGAAAATCTTCTCGTACAAATCTACCGGTTGTAGGTGTCTTCAAAGCCCCCTCTGTGTTAAGATAGATGTCGCCTGATGGAGGGGCATCTATATGATAGTTGTTGCTCAGAAAGATGTCACTGTAAATGACACTGTAAATGCAATTTTGGCACTGATAAAACAGAATCCTTCAATCTGCGGTGAATGTGGTGCCAGTGTGTAGGAGATAACTAAATGATGGCTGATTTATTAAAAAACACGGTAATTTCTCTTAAGCAGAGTCTTGTTTATACACTTTCTCTTGGAGATAAAGAGTTGTTTCACAGCAACGTACTTGGATGGCTTTTGGAAAATCATAATGACAAAGGCATTCAGCCAATTGTAAAACTCTTTATAAATGATGAACTTGAAATAGAAAGAGTAGAAAGAGAGAAAAATCATTTTGATTTGTGTGTAACCTGTCATAAAAAAGATAATGAAGCGGATAAGCATTTTGTAATTATTGAGAATAAATTCAAAAGCCTGCCGGATAAAAAACAACTGGAACGTTATGAAGTTGTATGTCAGGAAAAGAAGAATAAAAAAGATAATTATACATTTATTCTTTTTGCACCACAGGATTCATTAAGAGTTTTTGAAAAAAATCGGCCAGTAAATTGGCAGACAGTTGCATACGAAGATTTATGCATGGCCCTTTCTAAAGCTCATTTTTCATTAACAAGTGATGAACAAAACTTTAGAAATGAATTCTTAAGTTCATATAAAAAACTCCTCCAATCATTGCTTAAAATTATAAGTCTTGTTGTAACCAGTGCTTCAGAAGAAATTAGTCCATATCTGGTTGATAAAGAAGTTTTGAATACTCTCAAAGAAATACGTCTGCATGATGTATATCAGAAATTGTATGCATCTACAGTACAAGAAACTCTCAATATAAATGCCGGTAAGGACTGGAAGTCTGCTATTTATTTTATGAATGGATCGGTGTTGAAATGGACTTATATTCCAGATAATTCAAATATCGTTTATGGAGTAGAAATTCAACGAGAAAAATTTTGTATCTTTGCAGAAACAAAAGACAGAACCGTCCTAAAGCAAAGTGAGGAAAAGCTTTCCGAATATTTTGAAAGCATACTGAATGAAATCTTTGAAGAAGGTCGAATAAACCACACAAAAGATGGAAGACTGAACGTATACAATAAAGGTATTTATAAATACCAGTATGCCAAAATACCTGCAGATACAACAATTAAAGATTTGCGAAAAAAAATAGAAATTGCAATGAAAAAAATTGAGGAAAGTAATCCATCATAGTGTGGATAAATGTAAAAATAATAAATCATTGGATGATTTGAAATGAAAAATTTGAAAAAAAATGCTTGCACTTGCAGCATTAGTTTTGTTCGCGATGACCTTTACATCATGTAAAGCAAAAATTGGAGAGGCTAAGGCAAAAGTAGAGAAATTGAGTAAGTAAAAAAATATTTTAACAGCAAGGAATATCTTGACTTTTGGTCGAAAAGGCGTATATTTAAAAGCGAAAGGAACACCGTACAAGCGGCTGTCTCCTTAAAGCTTTTATTTGAAAAGCCTACCAGAGTTTGGACGCTGAGGTAGGCTTTTTTTATGCTTCTACAAGAATAACTTGAAGAGAGCGAGTGCGTTTATAACTAAGTCTAAAATCGCAATGACAAGCATCGCTTTTTCATATTTCGTCATACTGCACCGGTCTCCTTTTCACTAAGATTAGGAGACAGCCCACCGTGTACGATGTTCCCTGTGCATAAAAATGTACACTATACATTTATGATTATCTGCAGAACAATCCATCCGAATTCCTAAGTGACCTGTCAAATGAAGATATTGATGTAGGCGACCTTTCCGTTGATGATCTGGAATTTAAGGTAAAATAGCACTTTTTTTGAACTTTCTGATTTTGCTTTTATATTATTAAAGTCGGCAGCTTGACTGCCGCATTTTAGGCAGGGGAAGGCTTTCCCCTCCTGGCTATGGAATAGTCGTAATTTTTGCAAAGCTGGCATACTCTAACTACATTGAGTGGGTGCTCGCAGTGGCGGTGAATTTGGCGGGGAGATTATTTTAACCGTCCAGCAATCAAATCTATCAGTTCTAGGTTTTCATCGGATAAATGATTTAATTTCGGAATCATATCCTGTAAATTCTGCTTAATCCCTTTTTGCTCTTCATTCTTACCAGTTATAAGGTATTCAATAGAGGTGTTTAACTGTTTTGCGATTTTCAAAGCTTGCTCTGCATCGGGCAAACGGTCTTTTGTTATCCATGATTGCAAAGTATTGCAACTAAAAATTTTGCCTAGTGTACACTAGGCAAAGATATTGAAAAAATACCTTTGCCTAGTGTACACTCGTTTGCTTCACAAACATCGTAGATTTTCGGCAAAGATTAGATTCGGAGGATTTCTATGAAAAAGACGATGCTGGCTGTGGCACTTATGATTGCCACTGGATTAGGTTTGTTTGCACAGAGTGCGGAATACGCCGCCCTTCTCAAAAAGGGGAAAGATTACGAGGCTAAAAAGCAGTATGCTTCCGCTCTCGGCACATATTGGGATGCGGTTGCTGCAGAGCCAACCGAAAAAGGCAAGGACGCGTACGATGCTTTCCTCAAACTTGAAGCGGTCATCAAGGACGGGAAGCCTGGATACGGCGACTTTGACGAATTCAGCATTTATGATAACTGGGTACTTTTGCTCAAGGACTGCGAGCGTTATTTTACTGAAAATCCTGCACACGCTTTCTATTTAAGTGCTCCTCAAAAAGGCGATATAGACAGAACAACCCGAACTGCAACATATAAAGTTACAGTTACAAGTGGTTTCTCAGAAAAAGCTGTTAGAATCGTTAACAGCTTGGCAGACGGACTTAAAAAATCGCGTAAAAATGACTGGACAGATATTTCTGAAGAATGGCCTTTTGTTTCTGTTCTTGCTACTTCATTCAAGGAAGGTTCATATCTAAAAGATGGAATTGCAATTTTTTATCAAAACGGAGATGAAATAAAGATTTCTGGTACAAAAAATGTTATGGGCGGAAAACAGATTGTTGCCGCTGCATTTGCAAATTCCGCCTGGGTATTGAGCGATTCAGATGTTGATGTGGCGAAAGCAACAAAAAAACTTACTGACACCGATAGATACATGTCAAAAGGCGATCGAATGAGCTACGAAATTCAGCAGAATTTTCTTGGAGCTTTCGCCGCAGTCGCAGCGCAGACAATGAATAATTTTTCACTTTATGACATAACTCTTGCAATTGTAGATGAAAACGGAAAAGAACTTATAAAAGGCTCAAGGCTTCTTTTGGACAACAACCAGAAAGAATATACATTCTCAGGCGTAAGTCAGGACATAATGAAATTGATTGATAGCGGAAAGGCAAGAGTCGTTCCCACGGGATTGTTCCTCGAATACGGAAAGCCAGCAAAAAGCGGCATCACAAAAGACCGAACATGGATCAAACCGCTCCCCGAAATCAAATATGATGTAAAACAGGCTGCTTGGAGTCAGGAAAACAATATAGATGTAATTACAAAATTCGAAAAAGACTCTCAGCAGGCAGCAGAAAATGCTAAATTGGCAGAAGCATTAAAGGAGTTCACAAATAATTTTGTAAAAATTGAAAAAAACACTTTTACAGATACAAACCGTATTTCTGGTAGGAATGGATATACCGAATTCAAGCGTGATGTAATTCTTTCAAGCTTCTTTATTTCAAAGAATCCAATTTCTAAAGAAGTATATGAAAGCATTACAAGAATAAAACGAGAGCATAAGAATAGCAAAGGAACAGCCTGCATAAGCTGGTATGAAGCTGTACAGTTATGTAATAAACTCAGCGTTATGAACGGACTTACACCTTGTTACGCAATTGGTGGAAACACAGATGTTGATACATGGGAAAAGAAACCTAAAGAAAATGATGTTACATTCTGGAATTCAATCACATGCGATTTTTTTGCAAATGGTTACAGATTGCCTAGTCTTGGGGAATTAAAGTGCTTGGCACAAGCGGAAGACATTTTTAGTGTCAATTTTTCAAATGAAATTTCTGGTTATCTGTGTTGGGATAGAGAATCTGACTTAAAAGCAGAACAGGCAACAGAAACAGTTATAGACCCAATGACAAATATAACAAAAACATCAGCAAGAGAGGTATGGCTTTCATTATTGTGTAATGATAATGGACAAGGAAGTACAAGCCCTTATGCTGACAGGTCTGTTTATCTTGTTCGTTCTATTCCTGCAGAACGCATAACGGAAGAGCAAAAGGCAGAAATTTTCGCGGATATTGCAAAGAAAAAACAGGAAGCAGAGGACAAGGCAAAAGCAGAGGCTCTTGCAGCACAAAAACAAAAAACCGTTGACTATGCTAATGACCTTGTTGTGGCTTACGAAAAATCAATGATCACAAAAACTGTTGTTCCACAGGAAATCTTTGAATTTATCATGGGCTATAACCCAAGCGAAAAACAAGGAGGTCGCTATGCGACTACGAATGTCAACTTTTACGAGATAATGGTCTTCTGCAATAAAATGAGCGAACTTTTAGAACTTACACCCGTGTATTCGATAAAAGGTTCAACAGACACAAGCTCATGGGGCGAGATTCCAACTTCAATCAACGCTGACTGGGATAAATACAAATACAACAAAAAGGCTAACGGATTCAAACTGTCTGATATAGCTATCAGAAGTGATGCAAATTATATAGACGAAGTTGACAGGACAGGATTGACAAAAAAACTTGGAATTCACTGTTCCCCAACTGGGCAGCAAGAGGTATTTATGCATAAGACAATATCCATTCTTACTTCGCAAGACATTCCCAAAAAACTAGGAAATGACGAGAAATCTAAAAAATATTCTTTTCGCATAATGAGGAATAAATAAGTTTTCATTTTTCCCCACACCGTAGCAATGTACGGTGCGGGGTGTCCCCGTTAGAAGGGGTAGCGTAAGACTGCGAAGCGGGCTGGAGCGAGGGGAAGGCTTTCCCCTCCTTTATCTTTTTCCCTCAAATCCGCGTTCCGGTTTCCGGCGTGGAAAATGCTAATTATTATTCAACATATAACTGTGCAGATACTTCGAAGATTCTGATGATGAAGAATTTAAAAGGTTGATTTAATAAGTGATACGAAAGATAAAATACATTGTAGGAAATTTCTCGAAGGAAAAGGCTGCAGAAAATATACTTCCTACAGAGTTCGTTATCTTGAATATGGAGCCTTACAAAGGAAGAGATTGTTATTATCGAAGGCAGATAAGTTCGAATCAACAAACTAATGCACTTGAGTAAACCTAAAAAATATGCTATTTTACTCCGAAAATACGTGGTAAAACACAAATTTTCGGAGTAAAATATAATAATCCAACGAAAAAAATACCTTGATATGCTGATTTCAGGAGAAGGAAATAATCTTGTAAAAATTGTTACAGGTGTTCGGTGATGTGGAAAATCTTTTCTTCTTTTCAAACTTTTTCGTAATTATCTGACCGAAAAAGGCGTTGATGAACAACATATCATAGAACTCTCTCTTGATGACCTTCGCAACAAAAAACTCCGCAATCCTGAAACTTTGCTGGAATATATTGATTCACATCTTCTGAATGACAAAAAAACGACATACATAATTCTTGACGAAGTTCAGTTGGTACAGGATTTTGTTGAGGTGCTTTTAAGTCTCCTGCATACGCCTTTTGTTGATGTGTATGTTTCTGGAAGCAATTCAAAGTTTCTGTCAAAGGATGTTGTTACAGTGTACAGAAAAATGGCCGCTGACGGATTGAACTTCAAGGTAGCCTGGTATTCTAATAACTGGGGAGAAATTGGTAGAGGAAGAGGTGAAGCCAAAAATGGAAAATTCTGGCATTGTATGGATTTCCAGGCAACCTATGATGATATAATTGCCAATGACGATGAATTTGATATTGGCTTCTATGGAAATTATGTATGCCATATAGATGAATATGGCAACCGATGTGAAAATGATACGACACGTGTCATCGTATATGGCGATAAGAGTTCAAAAGTAGACATATTAGCCCTTCCTGTAAAGCAGATTCTTGAAAAGAAAATTTCGGATTTAGATTGGGGTGGAAATATTTGGAAATTCCCAGACTATTATTCGACACATGATAGTGAAGAAGATATGGAGATGGACGAATACAATGAATATCTTCGAGCCAGCGCATTTGAAATAGATGGAATTCCTGCCGTTTATCTCTTAGATAAAAATGGAAACAAAATTCTTTCTGTAAAAGATTTTGACCATTCAGTACCTGATGAGGACGGGAATATATACTATCCTGTCAGACACGATGAGCTGGTAAATGATAACTTCTGTACTCTTACACCAGAAGCAGAAGCCAAATGGCGTAAAAAGCTGGGACTGTAACAGTGGCTCTGAAATTGATTTCCCGCCAGCTGATTCTGGTTACGCCTCAGCTGGCACAAGCCTGGCTCAATGATAATGCTCATAACCGCACAATGAATGAAGAACGAATTACTGAGCTTTGCAAAAAAATAGAAGCCGGAGAATGGAATGAAAAAGGAAATCCTATAGAAGTCACCGATACCGGTCATCTTATAAACGGCCAGCACCGCCTTACTGCGATTATTCAAACCTCAACTGCAGTAAAAATGCGTGTTGTGTGTTATAAAAAGTTTTGATTTTTCTGAACTTTCCGATTTTTCTTTTTATATTAATAATTGTCGGCAGCACGACTGCCGCATTGATCTGGTTGGGACGAAAGTTCTGACCGGTGGTTTCGGGCTCGGCAGCTGCCCAAGGAGCGGGAGCTGCTATTTTGTAGTTCAATATTATAAACAATTTTGTATATTTTACTTATCAAACCGCCTTTTATGACTTATATTGACCGCGATATAAAAACAATTGGTAAGCATGTTAACAATGCTAAGGAGAAATCTAAAATGACTGAGAGTGAAAACATTATTACAGTAAGCTGTCCTGAATGCGAAAATCATTTTTCGTTCAGCAGAAATGTGCTTGATTTTGACGGTGGAAAAGGCATAATCCGATTTTCCTGTACAGGATGCGGAAACACAGTAAGGATTTGTTATACAGGTCGAGAAAAGGAAATCCTGGTTCAGATTTTGGAGTAATTTTTAGCTTTGCTATTCAATAATGACTGCTGGCGGTCTTACACAGGGGGAATCTATGACACCACACACAGGTTTTAATCTTTTTGGAAAAATTGAAGGCATTTATCAAAATGTAAAAATCACACCGCTAAAAAAGATTACGGCTGACGAAGTTGAATTCTTTTCTAGCGAAGAAAAATTTGATATGTATTCAGAATTCAGGCGGTTTATGAAAGACAAAAATATTCTGAAAGAAGGAAAAAGCCTTAATTTTTCAGGAAATTTTTGCAATAAGTTATTGTGGCAGGGCTCATCAAAAAAAACTGCGGATGCGCTTTTTAATGCACTTGCTGATTTTTCTGTAGCTAAAAAAATCAATTTTCTTCTGAATTATCATTGTGCAGAGGAAGAAGAAATCAACGCTGAAAAAAAGATCGTTCTTACTTTTCATCCCGAAGTAATAATTAACGGAAAGAGGCTTATAAATGATTTTCCTGATGTTGATTTAAACCGCCGTTTTATTCTTCTTGAAGAAGGAAAGGTACAGGACATCACATATCAGGATTGCGGTGTAAAATCTGAACCTGTCTTGTTTGGCGAGGCTTGCCGTCAGGTTTGTGAAAAAACATTTGCATCGCTCGATAAATACTTTAATGTGGACTATAACGTTTCACTGGTATTTGGGACTGCAAAAAGAGAATACACAGGGCTTGCGCCAGAAGTTCGAAAAGCTCTTGCAAAAAAGTTTTAGGAGGTATCTAAAATGAAATTTAGTAAAGATGTAAGTATTGATAAAGTAATAAACCTTGTTGAAAAATGTGCAAAAAGCGCTGAAACAAATCATGCAGAAATTATGACACAGGAAAATCCCAAAGATGGAGTTGCTTCGTTCAAAATAAACGGCTGGACACTCTATTCTTACGATAAACTACCTTTGGAACTTGAACAGTTTTCTAAAGAGCCGACAAGAAAAGAGCTTGATGACCTCTTAAAAGGTGGCGATGCAGAACTCATAAAAGCAAAGAGCCCGCTTATCCGCATAATTGCAGAAAAACAGATGGGCAATCACAACTATTGCGTATATCTTGATTATCGTTTCGGTGCAATGAACCGTCAGATTCTTATGTGTGATGATAAATGGATTGGCATTACAGAAGGCAATATCGGTCAGATGATGGCTTTTGCTGAATATCTAAATGTACACGAAAGATTTGGTATTTTTGAAAAACTGGATGGTAACGCCTGGCTTGAAATTTCAGTGATGGAGGGAAATCTGACAGATGAAGTGTGATGGAACTAACAGTGAAGAAAACTGATTTTTTACATTCGGGCATTCCCCTTCGGTCGCAGGCTCCCTTCGGGTCGGGCTTTACGCTTTCTCCTTCTGTCTTTCAGTAATCCAACATCAACCCTATCCAAAAAGACAAAATTTAGTTTAAAATGACAGGCACAAAGCACAATCATCGTGTATTATCATTCTTGTAAGGCATCGAAAGCAAAAACTTGTGAGATGCTGACTTGGAGGCAGGAAGTATGGACTGGCTTGTATGTATTCGAAGGGCGGTTAATTATATGGAAGAAAATCTTTTAACCGTAAAGGGCACAGAAGAAATATCGCGTTATTCCGGAGTTTCTGCGATGTATCTTCAAAAAGGTTTTCAGATTATGACTGGCTTTTCGTTAGGCGAATACATAAGAAACAGAAGGCTTTATCAGAGTGCTTTGGAATTATGTCAAAAAGATTCAAAAGTAACTGACATTGCATTTAAATATGGTTACGACACTTCAGAAAGTTTTTCAAAAGCGTTTACCAGATTTCACAATGCAACGCCTTCTCAAATAAAAAAAGACAGTCACCTTATAAAAACATTCCTGCCGCTAAAAATTCACATTGTTATCCAAGGAGGAAATAAAATGGATTACACAATTGAAACGATTGAAACTTTTAAACTGATTGGCTTTGAGCGAACTTTTAATTTTGAGAATTCTTATGAAAAGATCCCGGAATTCTGGTCAGAAATTTTTTCTAAATATCAGTCAAAACTTTTTTCTGGCAAGAATCCTGAAAACGAAATTGAAAAAGCCGTTATTGAAAACAGAATCGGAGAATTCGGTGTCTGCATTGATGATGTATCTGACGGCAAGTCGTTCCGCTATCTTATTGCAGGAAGATATTTCGCCGGCGAAGTTCCACAGGGAATGAAAGTCGTAGAACTCCCGAAAGCCAAATGGGCAAAATTCAACTGCATAGGACCGCTTCCGCAATCACTTCAAACTGTAAACACTCAAATCTGGAACGAATGGCTTCCGGGCAATACAGAATGGGAACTTTCAGGCAAATACAACATCGAATGGTACTCATCTGAAAAAACAGATTCCCCTGATTACAGAAGCGAAATCTGGATTCCAGTTGTAGAAAAGAAATAGCCGCTAAAAAAACCGTCTGCGATCATCCAAGGGCAAACGCATTATAAGAAATACTGCTTTCAAAAGTCAAAATCTTATAATGCGTATGTCCTTAAATCTTTTCTATTCTATATATTTAAGTTTTAGTCAAATCGATATTTTCCTGCGAAATATCAAAAAGCAATATTTCCTTCGACGGATAGAACAGATAAAAAGTTCCTTTGGGAATGCCGGTGCGTTTTACAAGTTCATCAACTGTCGTTTTTTTCACACCTTTAATTTTCCTGTTTTTTTTTTGACTAAATTTTATATTTTAGTCAGTTTAATAAAAATTTTCTTTTTTTCAATGAACAACATTTTAAATTTCTTTTAAAGAGAAACACTTTTTCATAGAATTTCACTAAAAAAATGCGTCTTGCAAAAGTTCTGTTTAATTTGTAACATTATATCTATGAAACAGGAAAATATATTTGAAAAATTTTTTTCATTTTTCAATAAATCAAAATATTCAAAAGAAAACCAGATTACTGCCGAAGAATCAATGACCACTTTGCGCAGCAGAATGGAAGTTTTAAACCAAAAGGCTTTAAACATCAAAGACAACTACCCTGACCAGCGTGCACAAATTCAAAACTGCCTCGACTTAATAAATTCAATTGAACCAAGTGCCAGTGTCCGCGCCGGCAAATTTGAACAGCAGATTTCAGTTGCCATAACCCAAGTCAGCACAGCCTGCGACAAAATTTTTACAAACAAAGATGTATCAAAACTTGATTCTCTCATAAATGCACTTTTACGCTCAATCCGCGAACGCCAAAATGCAGACATCGTACAGGAAGAATAACAATGTCAAATGCCTTTAATGTCTGCCCGATGTGCCAGAGCAAAAACATTGAATTTAAAAACGGCAAAAAATGGTTTTGCAATGACTGCGGCTTTGACCTTTACCACAACGTTGCAGCGGCAGTAGGACTTATCATTCAGGATACTGACGGTTCAATAATTTTTGAAGTCCGCGCAAAAGAACCAAAAAAAGGCTTTCTTGCCTTCCCCGGTGGATTTTGCGATGCCGACGAATCTGCTGAAGATTCTGCCATACGCGAATGTCAGGAAGAAACCGGCCTTACCCCTGCAAAGCTTACTTACATTGCAAGTTTTCCAAACACATATCCGTATAAAAATATCACATACAAAACATGCGACTTCTTTTTCCTTGCAGAATTTGAACAAGGCGCCGTTCCTGTCGTACAGCGGATGAATGCACAAAAAACAGAAGTCCAGAGTTTTAAAAACATTCAGATAAAATCAAAAAGCGATGTAGACAAACTTCCGCTCGCATTTGAATCTGCCAGAAACGCCCTCTATGCCTGGTTAAAATTTAAAGACAAAAACAAATCGTAAAAGAGGTTTCCAATGAATTTACTGAGCGAATGGATAAAAATAATTTTTGCTGCCCTTTCTGCACTCTATTTTATTGTCCAGCTTTTCTTTATAAAACTCTGGCGCAAATCTGTCAGTTTAAAAACAGACTCTTTGGTTTTAAAAACTTCCGTCCCAAAAAATTCAAAAGCCATCATCGTTTTAATTTTGTGCTGGGCTTTGGTTGTATTTTCTCTCATTACAAAGTCAACGACTTTTATCTGCTGCCTCATGTGCATAGTTTCCTGCCTTGCATATTACATTACAGTCAGAGAAATCGTCTATGCAAAATTAAACGGAATATATAAAAACGGACTAGTCGGAAACGGAAAATTCATTCCGTTTGAAAAAATCAAGACTTTCCCCGACACTTCCTGGAAAGAGCCCGAACTGCAGAATACGATTTCGCTTGCAATCCAGCTCAAATCAGAAAAGCAGAAAAAAGACACTCTTCTTTTTATCGACTACGCTTCTATTGTCGAATACAGCAAAGTCGTAAATACGCTGAAAGAACTCAAACAGAATAAATAGTACAACAGATGTAAATGCCGCAATTTTATCAGTGCTTTGAGTCAATTTCATTTTCAATCGATTCAAGAATTTTATTCAAATCAAGAACGAGAATAAAACTGTTCCCTTTTTTTGCAACGCTGCTGATAAAATCCTTTCGCTCCGGCAGCGTTCCAAAATCATAATTTTCAGAAACTGCCATATCAAGTTTTGTAACGACATCAACAGAATCTGCCAGCATACCAAGAACAAGCGGCTGCTCGTCTTTCTGCGGAATTTCCAAAACAATAATCGAACATTTTTCAGCCGGAACTTCAATTTTAAATCCGAACATTTCCCTAAAATCTACGACAGTAACAACAGAACCGCGGATATTCATAACGCCCTTTAAATACGGCAGCGCTTTTGGAACAGATGTAATTGACTCATAATTCAAAACTTCCCTTACAAACGCAACTGGAATTGCAAAAGAGCCTTCTCCAAGTGTAAACGTAAAAAAATATTCGTCTGACATAATTCCTCCCATAAACAAAGGAAGCTTGCAACGCAAACTTGTAAATAAAAATTCATTATAAACAAAAAATAAAATACTTGATTGATATAAATACTGATTGTAAAATAGTTTATATAGATATTTTCGGTATTTTTCTTCAATTAATAAAGTCTAATTAACGGATACCTTCTAAAAACTTCAGTTTTTCACAGTATCCTAATGAAATTCTAATTTTCAACCGATAATAAAACTGGGAAAATTTCAAAATATTTTTCTTTGGAGATTTTTATGGCAAGAAAAAAGTCAGCTGGCTCTATAATTGTTTTGCAAGATTCCGTCGGCATCGAGCAGGCGTCATCGATAAAAAAACAGTTTGCTGATTCTATAAAGAAAAACAAAACAACTTTTGTCGACATTTCAAAAATTACAGACATTGACTCCTCAATTATCCAGCTCATCCTTGCCGCAAAAAAAGAAGCAGACTCTCTCCAGAAAGAATTTTTCATCACAGGAACTGTTCCAGGCGAAGTTTCTGATTTATTATCACTTCTTTCCATTGCATTGCCGGTAAACAGTGTGGAGGCAATCAATGTTTGATCAAGTTTCCAGCGTATTTTTTGACGAAGCAAACGAACTCCTTGACAACCTTGAAGGCTACCTCCTCACTTTAGAAACTGAGCCAGAAAATCAGGAAGTAATTTCAGCAGTTTTTCGCGCAATGCACACGATAAAAGGTTCTTCGGGAATGTTCGGCTTTGACGAAATTTCAAAGTTCACGCATAAAATGGAAAGTGCCTTTGACATGGTCAGAAACGGAATCGTTCCAGTTACGCCAGAACTCATAAACCTTACGCTTCAGGCACGAGACCATATCCGTTCAATGCTCGGTGCAGAAATTACCCCGGAACTCCAGAATGCTTCTCAATTCATAATAGAGGAACTTAACAATTACGTTGAGCCTTTTCAGAAAAAAACTGAACAATCGCAAGCGGACAATCCCGAAGAAAACCTGCCGTCACCTCAGCAAATCACAGCAAACATCGGCATACAGCAATCTCCTACTCAACCGGCAGAACAAACCAGCACAGTTCAGCAGACATGGCGCATCTCGTTTACACCGTCGCAAACAATCATGCAAAACGGAACGCGCCCAGAACTCCTTGTCCGCGAACTTGCCCAAATGGGTACTGCGACTGTCGTTACTTTTTATGACAAAATTCCGTCACTTTCTGAAATTGACGAATCTCTATGCTATCTTTCATGGGATATAATCCTTACGACTTCAAAAACAGAAAACGACATACGCGATGTATTTATTTTTGTTGACGATTCTTCAACAATAAAAATCGAAAAAATCGACAACACAGGGATTCACAAAAAACTCGGCGAAATCCTTATTTCCCGCAGTCTGATTTCAGAAGAAGAACTTACAAAAGTTATCGATGAACAGAAAAAAATCGGTGACTTACTTATTTCAAAAGACGTTGTTTCCAAACAGCAGATTCAGTCTGCACTGGCAGAACAGGAACACTTAAACAAAATCCAGCAGGTAAAAGAACCTGTTCAAAGCGTTCAGCAACAAACGGCAAATCAAACTATCCGTGTAAGTTCGCAAAAACTTGACATGCTCGTAGACTTAGTCGGCGAGCTCGTTACTTTTAATGCGCGCCTTTCTTCTATCGCAGACGAAATAAAAAATTCAAATCTTTCTACGCTTTCAGAACTCGGCGAAAACTTGATTTTTTCCCTGCGCGATACTTCTATGGATATGCGCATGCTTCCAATCGGAACAATTTTTTCTCGGTTCAGACGCCTCGTTCACGACCTTGCAAGTCAGCTCGGCAAAAACATAGAACTCATAACAGAAGGCGCAGAAACAGAACTCGACAAAAACGTCATCGAAAAACTAAACGACCCTCTAGTTCACTTAATACGCAATTCGTGCGACCACGGAATCGAAAACCCCGAAAAACGCGCACTCGCAGGAAAAAACGCGACAGGCATCGTAAAACTTTCTGCAAAACATGCCGGCGCGTTTGTATTAATCACGATTTCTGACGACGGCAACGGACTTGACCGCGATGCGATTTTTAACAAAGCCGTAGAGCGCGGTCTTATAAAAGCAACAGACGAACTAACAGACCAGCAGATTTACGAAATGATTTTTCAACCTGGTTTCAGTACTAATAAAACAGTTACATCTGTTTCAGGACGTGGTGTCGGAATGGACGTTGTAAAACGCGACATCGATTCTCTTGGAGGATCTGTAGCGCTTGAAACTCAAAAAGGCAAAGGCTCTTCATTTATCTTAAAAATTCCGCTTACACTTGCAATCATCGAGGGAATGTTAGTTCAAATCGGTAACAACAAATATGTCATTCCAGTTTCCAGCGTTGAAGAATGTATTGAATACGAGCCGACAGAAGAAACTGATTTTCTATGTTCTCATATCATTGCCCGCGATGAATATTTACCGTGCATCAATATGCGAAAATACTTTGAACTTTCAGGCACGCCGCCTCAGGAACAGCAAGTTGTTGTCGTAAATGACCAGTCTTCAAAAATAGGAATCATTGTAGACAGCATTCTCGGCAATCACCAGACAGTAATAAAACCGATTGGAAAACTGTTCAAAAAAATACAAGGGCTTTCAGGTTCTACAATTTTAGGAGACGGTTCTGTCGCTTTAATTCTTGATATATTCAAACTTTCTGATATTATAAGAAAGATGGACTTGCACTGAAAATGAGTTTACCGATTAAGAAGTTTGAACAACCCGAAACCTCAAAAGCAACTGCCGTGAACCTTTATCCGTCACAACAGAAATTAACGCAGGAACAGTTTAAAAGAATTTCAACCTTTATGGAGCATACGACCGGCATAAAAATGCCAGATTCAAAATTGACTATGATTCAGGCACGTCTTGCAAACCGCGTAAAGGCTTTAAATTTTTCTGATTTTTCTCAATACGTCAACTACGTTTTTTCTTCTGATGAAAATGCAGCCGACGAAATTACAATGATGATAGATTTGCTTACGACAAATCTTACTCACTTTTTCAGAGAAAAACCACATTTTGATTTTTTAAGCAATCAGGTTCTTCCTTATCTTGCAGAGGAAAGAATTTCCCGACCGCAACTCTGGTCTGCAGGCTGTTCTTCAGGAGAAGAACCTTATACGCTTTCAATCGTAATGAACGAATTTATCAACAAGAATCCAGGCGCTTTTTCAGATTATTCAATTCTGGCAACAGACATTTCTACTAAAATACTGAACAAGGCGATACAAGCAGTTTATCCGCTGGATTCCGTTGCAGAACTTCCTTATGACATCAAGCATAAGTATTTTTTAAAAAGCAAGAATTTAGAGAAGCCTTTTGCCCGCGTAAAAAAAGAACTTCGCTCAAAAATCAGCTTTGAACGGCTAAATCTTATGGATTCAGCTTATAAAATACCGCAAAAGAAAAATGTTATTTTTTGTCGCAACGTATTAATTTATTTTGACAAGCAGACTCAGCTTGCTGTCATAAGAAAATTAGTCGATTGCTTAACACCCGGAGGTTTTTTGTTTTTAGGTCATTCTGAAACAATTTTCGGTTCAAACCTTCCGATTAAAACAGTTGCTGCAACTGTCTTTCAAAAGAGCAAGGAGTAAGCTATGGCAATAAAAGTTTTAATAATTGATGATTCTGCACTGGTAAGAGAAACTTTGAGTCAAATTCTAAATTCTGACACTGATATTAAAGTTATCGCTACTGCTTCTGACCCAATTTTTGGCGTAAAAAAGATTAAGATTGAACGCCCCGATGTCATTATCCTTGATATTGAAATGGCCCGAATGGACGGCCTTACCTTTTTACGCAAGATGAACGAAACAATTGACCCTATTCCTTGTGTCGTTTGTTCTACAATGATTTCTGAAGGCTCGGAAAATGCAATCAAAGCTATGGAATACGGAGCAGCCGAACTTATTCAAAAACCAGCTCTCGGAACAAGAAAATTCCTCGAAGAATCAAAAGTCAGAATCTGCGATGCCGTTAAATCTGCATACAAATCAAAATCAAACATAAAAAAACTTATTCCTTCGCCTCTAAAAGCGCGGACAGTCCAGCCAAAACTTTCTGCAGACGTAATCCTCGAAAAACCATCATCGTTTGCATCCCCAGTCGAAACGACAGAAAAAGTCGTTGTAGTCGGAGCAAGTACAGGCGGAACTGAAGCATTAAAAGATTTTCTTACTATGCTTCCTGATGATGCGCCAGGCATTGTTATTGTTCAGCATATGCCGGAACATTTTACTGCAGCCTTTGCAAACAGACTTGACGTTCTCTGCAAAATTCACGTAAAAGAAGCGCAAAACGGAGATGCAGTAATTCAAGGTCAAGCTTTGATTGCACCGGGCAATTATCATACACTGCTTAAACGTTCCGGTTCACGCTATTATGTAGAAATTAAAGAAGGCCCGCTAGTTTCCCGCCACAGACCATCTGTCGATGTCTTATTCCGTTCTGCAGCACGCTACGCAGGAAAAAATGCAATCGGAATCATCATGACAGGAATGGGCGATGACGGCGCAAAAGGAATGAGAGAAATGCACGATTCCGGTGCTTTTACAATCGCACAAGACGAAGCTTCCTGCATTGTCTACGGAATGCCGGGCGAAGCAGTCAAAAACGGCGGAGTTGACAAAATAGTTCCGCTATCAGATATTGCACAAACGATGATAAATGCATCTTTACTTAGAACAAAACAACTAAATTACCATCTTTAAGGAGCAAGAATTATGGCAGACAAAAAAATTTTAGCAGTAGATGACTCGATTTCTATCAGAAAAAGCATCTCTTTTGTTTTATCGCAAGAAGGATACGAAGTTGTCGAAGCCGTTGACGGTGTTGACGGACTTGCAAAAGCAAAAGAAGACAAATTCAATCTTGTCATTACAGACATCAACATGCCTAATATGGACGGCATCGAAATGATAAAACAGATTCGTCAGACAGAAGGCTATAAATTTACACCAATTATTGCCCTTACAACAGAAAACCAGGATTCAAAAATGCAGGAAGGCAAAGCTGCCGGAGCAACAGGCTGGATAGTAAAGCCTTTTACTTCAGAAAAACTTCTGGCAATCGTAAAAAAAATTATTGGCTAACCAAAAATACAAAGGAGTGTAAGATAAAACCGCTAAAATAGCGCGGCTTTATCTTACCTAAAGTTTGCGTTGCAAACTTATTATTGAACTGCTGTTCCTCATTACATTACGGAACAGCGTAAAAAGTCAATCGATTGTTGAAACAATCTTCTTGACTTTTTATGGGAGCTGGGATATGAAAAGTTTAAAACAAACAATTATGAGTCTGGCATTTCCGATTATTGCCTTTGTGGCTGCGGCAATCGCCTTTTACTCCGGGCTGGCATCGCATTACGCAGTCTTAAAATTGCAGCGCACAAATCTGACAAAAATTATGACAGAAACTGCAAAAGGCGCTGAAAAACGTATAGAAACAGAATATGCTCGTCTTGAAGCAATTGCAAACCGCGAAGCAATCCGCGATGAAACAATTCCATTAAAAGACAGAGCTGCATTATTGAACAGTGACTTGCGTACAGATTTAGGACACAGATATTTTGTTTTTTCAAATGCAAAAGGCAATGCTTACAATTCAATGGGAAAGCCTGTAAACATTAGCGAACGGGAATATTTTAAACAAGTCATGCAAGGCAAAAAAGCCGTTACAGACCCATTAATGAACAAAATCCTAAATGCAAAAGCACTTTTATATGCAGTTCCATATAAAAATGAAGACAATCAGATTGCAGGCGCAGTCTGCATAGATACAACTTGCGATATTTTAAACTCAATCTGCAAAGACACACAGATTTCTCCTAACAACGTTACAATCATGATTTCCCGCTCAACAGGAGAAACAATCGGAACTTCAAATCCAGAAGTTGCTCCTTTAGACCAGATAATCGAACAGGAATATAAATCAAACAGACAGTACAAAGAATTTGCTGCTTCGATTTCAAAAGCCCATAAAGGAGAAACAAATACAGAACTTATAAAAATCAAAGGAAAAAGATTCCTAATTTCCTATGCCCCAGTAGAAGGAACTTCCTGGACAATAGGAATGTTTGCACCATTCAGCGATTTTAACTCGACAGTATTCTGGATGGAGGTTTCCAATACAGTTATGGGAATTATCCTTACCCTCATCGGTACTCTTTTATTCTATCTTTTTGCAAAAAGCCTCGTCAAAGAAATTACTCTCGTACAAGATATGCTCGAAGACGTTTCAAAAGGAAATTTACGCTTGCCTTCAGTTTCTGACAGCGACAAAGAACGACTTCTCAACCGCAAAGATGAACTTGGAGCAATGGCAAATTCCCTCAAAACAATGGTCACAAATTTAAGTTCAATTATTGCCACTGTCCGCGATTCTGCAATTCACGTTGAAACAGGCGGCTCACAACTTTCGTCTTCAAGCCAGGCAGTTTCTTCCGGCGCTTCTGAACAGGCAGCTTCTACAGAAGAGATGTCTGCAACAATGGAAGAAATGACTTCAAATATCCGCCAAAATGCTGACAATGCCGCAAAAACAAGCAGCATCGCAAACAGAACATCTGCAGAAGGCGAAGCCGGTGGAATGGCAGTTACAGAAGCCCTCGAAGCAGTCAAAGAAATCGCAAGCAAAATCAGCATCATCGAAGAAATCTCAAACCAGACAAACCTTCTTGCAATCAATGCTGCAATCGAAGCTGCCCGTGCCGGAGAAGCAGGAAAAGGCTTTGCCGTAGTTGCATCAGAAGTCAGAAAACTTGCAGAACGTTCAAAAATCGCCGCTGGCGAAATCAGCGAGCTTTCCGGCAAAACGCTTCTTGCCGCAGAAAACGCAGGAAACAAAATCAACGAAGTAGTCCCGGGTATTGAACAGACTTCCCAGCTCATCGATGAAATTGCAACTGCTTGCCGCGAACAGGACAATGGCGCAGAGCAGGTTTCTACCGCAATCATTCAGCTTGATACAGTCGTTCAGCAGAATGCCTCTGCCGCAGAACAGATGGCAGCAATGGCAGAAGAACTTTCAAGCGAAGCAGAAAAACTTGTAAAAGCAATCAGTTTCTTTGTAATTGACGAAAAGGCCGCTGACAATTTTTCGCATCCATTGCAGGAAAACGGCGTACAGCTAAAACAAAAAAAGACATTTAAACCTATTCGCCATGCAAAAGATGCAGAAATACAGTCTTCAAACGACGAAATAATAGATTCATTTGCGCAGGAACAAAGCGAAGAACCTTCTTCAACCCCGGAACCAAAACTCACCGGCAATTTTTCTCCAAAAACAACCAGTGATTTAATAAGCGATTCTGACTTTGAAGAATTTTAAGCCGCACCTAGTAATTAAATTACAGTTGATGAGAAAAATATGATTCAGCAGTACTTGACTTTTACAATTGATGATACTCAATATGCAATAAATGTTTTTCAAATACAAGAAGTCCTTGAATTTGAAGAGCCACAGAAAATTCCGTGTTCAAGCCCGCTCCTTCTCGGAATTATCCGCTCCAGAAATTCAAATATCGCAATTATGGATTTACGCCAAAAGTTCGGTCTGCCAAATCGTATTACAGACAAAATGACGCGTATCATCATTCTTGAAGTCGTAAATCAGGAAGAAGGCGTCATAAACCTGTACGGAATTATTGCCGACAGAGTTCTAGAAGTCATCGAAATCGACGATTCACTCCTCGAGTCAATTCCAAAAGCAAAAAATTTTTCAGGCGCGGAATTTGTTTCTTCTGTCGTTTCGCTCAAAAATAATTACACGCTTATATTGGACGTAAATAAAATCTTCTCAGAAAAAGAACTTTCAAAAGCCAGAAAAACAGCAGAAACAAAACGCACACGGAGGACAAAATGACAACTCAGTTACTCACTTTTACACTTGATAATTGTCTTTACGCTTTCAAAGTTTTTAAAGTCCAGGAAGTTCTTGAATATACTCGGCCGGTAAAAATTCCGTGTTCTTCTCCATACATCGAAGGTTTGATAAATTCACGCGGAACTGGAATTTCCGTAATCAATCTGCGAAAAAAATTTTCCCTTCCAGAAATTGAACAATCAAACGACTCCCGAATAATCGTTGTCGAAGTCAAAAAACCAACTGCCGAAAACCCAGACCACATCTGCACTTTTGGTGCAATCAGTGATTCAGTTCAGGAAGTTCTAGAAATTGAAGAATTCGACATAGAGC
>SAMEA3663136__coassemble_41_pt1 | contig 35514 bp, 27 predicted proteins | sample SAMEA3663136__metabat2_low_PE_008 | metagenome-assembled genome bin SAMEA3663136 (sample SAMEA3663136) | pig gut metagenome | biome: pig gut; feature: pig-associated habitat; material: faeces | place: Denmark | collected 2012
GATGAAAATGGTCAGCAGAAAATTGCATTTGCAAAAAGGTATAAAGATTATACGCTTATAAAACAGTATTCTTTTATGCCTGATGATTATATGTTCAAAATGAACATCATAGTTGACGGCGAGGACGGATTTGACGGAATAAGCTTGAACGGAACTGACGGCGAAAAAATTTCTTACGTTTTGAGAACTTCACCGCAGATTGGTCCTTTCTATGATCCAAAATCTGACCGTTATGAAAACCGTTCATTTATAGGACATAACGGTTCAAAAGTAAAGCGTATTCAGCTTACTGAGAATCAGAATAAAAAATACGGAAAAGATTTTATTTGGGCAGGAATCGGAGGAAAATATTTCTGTGAACTTGTAATCCCGGAAAATCCTTTTACAATGCAGGATGTTTCTTATTCTACAGTAAAAAGTAATTTTTCTATGGCAGATGCGCAGAACTTTTTTGAACGAAAAGAAATTTCTGACAAACGCGTAAATGATTCTTATTACATTTATGTAGGTCCGAGAAGTGAAAAAGAGTTGAAAAAATATAGCTTGGCAGCTTCTAATGGATGGAGATTTGAAGGAAAGAAAATTACTGATGCTCTTGTAACAAGCAGTTTCTTAGGCTGGCTTGAAAGTATTTTTAAATGGATGATGCAGTTGATTTATAAAATCATTCCGAACTGGGGTGTTTCAATTATAATAATGACAATTATTTTGAAGCTCATTCTGTTCCCTCTGACTTTAAAATCTTCTCTTGGAACATTGAAAATGCAGGAAATGCAACCGCGTCTGCTTGCAATTCAAAATAAATACAAAGATAATCCGCAAAAATTGCAGACAGAAACAGCAAAACTTTATCAGGAAACAGGATTTAATCCGATGTCTGGCTGTTTGCCGATGATTTTTCAGATGATGGCTTTATTTGCAATGTTCAATCTGTTTAATAATTATTTTGAATTCCGCGGAGCTGGTTTTATAAAAGGATGGATTGACGATTTGTCTGTCGGTGACAGCGTATGGTCATGGAATAAAAATATTTTTATTATCAGCGGTTTGACAGGAAATAATATAAGGATTCTCCCTATAATATATTTATTTTCTCAGTTGTTTTACGGAAAAATTACGCAAATGGGTGGAACTGCCGCTACAACAGGTCAGAATGCCGGAACGATGAAATTTATGACTTATGGCTTACCGATTATTTTTTCTTTTATGTTTTATAATGCACCTTCCGGTTTGCTTTTATTCTGGACTGTGAGCAATATTATTCAAATGGGACAGCAGCTTGTTATTAATAAGGTAATGGCAAATAAAAAAGCTGAAAAAGAAAAAAAATCGAATGTAATAAAATTTCCTGATAAGAAAAATAAAAGAGGTTAAAATATGGTTTACGAATACGAAGGTAAAACAGAAAAAGAAGCTATTGAAAAAGCAGTTGCAGAACTTGGTCTTGAAAGGGATCAGTTTGATGTAGAAATTTTAGAAACTCAGAAAAATTCTTTATTTAAAAAAGGATTTGTTAAAATTCGGGTTCATGTAGAAGACAGTCCGAAAAATGTAGTAGACAAAGTTTCAAAAATTACCAGTCCTGTTGCACAGGGTGAATTTGAAGAAAAACTTACAACTTTTATAAAAGAAATAATTGAAAAAATGGGTTATGAAGTAAAAGTTGATGTAATGTTCCGCGAAGAAAACAAAATCGGAATAAAACTTGAGTCTGCAAGTTCTTCAATTTTAATTGGTCGTAAAGGTAAAAATCTTGATGCACTGCAGCTTTTGCTGAATGTCTATGCAGGAAAACTCGGGCATGAAAGTACGCGCGTAATTCTTGATACAGAAAATTATCGTATTCGCCGTGAAGAATCTCTTGTTCGTCTTGCATATACGACGGCAGATAAAGTTCGTTCAAGTAAAAATTCAATTTTGCTTGAACCGATGAATCCGTTTGAAAGACGGCTTATTCATACGACTTTAAATGATATTCCTGATATTGAAACTAAAAGCGAAGGAGATGGTTTATATAAACAGGTACGCGTATTCTATAAAGGATTATGTTAATGAAACTGTTTATGAAACTTAAAAATTCAGTCTTTTTTTTATTTATTTTTTCAGTAGGAATTCAAGGGCTTTATGCATTTGATTCCGCTGTTATAAAAGAGGTAAAAGAAAAAGGAAAAATTTATCACCGGCTGGACAAAGAAAACAGCAGCCGGTATCTTCTTCCGGAAACTGAATTTTCTGAACTGACTGATAATCATTCTTTTGGTGAGTATTCAGATAAAGTCGGATATGCAGCAGAAGCTCTTTATTATGTAAAAAAATCAGTTCTTGTAGAAAATAGTTCCCGGGCAGACAAAGAGAATGTTGATACAAGTATAGAAGCTGTATCAAAAATAGTCCGTTCCATTTCCAAGATGAAAGGTATGGAGTATTATTCCAATACAAGAAAAAGATGGGATATTCTATATAAGGAATCTTATCGTATAGAAAATCCTGATTTAAAAGAACCAGTTCCTGATTTAATTGAAGGAAGTTCTGACGGAAAAACATTGTATGCCTATCAGGTGGAACATACTTTTGGTGGCGGAATTTACAAAATTCAATACAACGAAAATTCAAAAATGGTTGTAATGAAGATGGAAAATTTGTCTGCACTATCTTATGGAATTATAAAAGCTGTAGAGCCTGGCAAATTAAGGATTGCGATAAACATAATAGATGATGGTGATGGTTATTTTGTTTATATCGGAATTTGTGCAGATACGATAAAACTGTCTGTTTTTGAAAAGAAAATGAACAAGTCTTTTCAGTCTAGGCTTGATGCAATTTTTAAATGGATTACTTTGCAGTTTTAATCAAAACTGTGGGAGGAAAAATGAAAAGAACTTTATGTTCAATTTTAATGGCTTTTGCTGTTCTGGCAACAGGCTGTGCACAATCAAAGGGGAAAAATATGGAATCAATTAAAGGAAAAGATGGTTTGTTTGCGCAAATTTCAACTTCAAAAGGTGATATTATAGTTGAACTTTTTTATAAAAAAACACCGCTTACTGTTACTAATTTTGTAGGGCTTGCAGAAGGAACTTTAGATGCTGCAAAGGGTAAGAAATTTTATGATGGTTTGAAATTTCACCGCGTAATCAAAGATTTTATGATTCAGGGAGGAGATCCGGAAGGTACAGGCCGTGGAGGTCCGGGTTATAGATTTGCTGACGAACCAGTAAAAGAACTTGTTTTTGATAAACCGGGAAAACTGGCTATGGCAAATGCAGGACCGGGAACTAACGGAAGTCAGTTTTTTATTACTCACGTTCCTACTGACTGGTTAAACTATAAGCATACGATTTTTGGCGAAGTTGTTTCTGGACAGGAAGTTGTTAATGCTGTTCAGCAGGATGACAAAATCGTTTCGGTAAAAATTATCAGACAGGGTGATGAGGCTCAGAAATTTACTGCAACACAGGCAGATTTTAACAGGCTTATTCCAATTGCAGAACAGGCAAAAGCTAAATTTGATGAAGAGAAAATTGCTGGTGTAATTGAAGGCTGTAAAAAAACAGATAACGGAATTTATTACAAAGTTTTAAAAGAAGGTTCTGGAAACCCGATTGGAAGAGGAAAAGATGTAACTGTTGAATATAAAGGATATAGCGTTGACGGAAATATTTTTGATGCTTCCAGAAAGTTTCATCCTCAGGGTCATGAACCGCTTCAGTTTAAAACTGGTGCAGGACAGATGATTGCAGGTTTTGACCAGATGGTTTCTGAAATGAAAGTCGGCGAAACAAGAAAAATCGTAATTCCACCTGAACTGGCTTATGGTGCAAGAGGAATTCCAGAAGTTGGAATTTCTGGCGGTGAATATATTTGTTTTGACGTTACTCTTGTAAAATAAAAAATGAAAGAAACAGACGACGGCCGAGAAAAATTTTTTAATGATTTTGGTTTGCGCTTTAATGAAACTGTCTTGAATATCGAAATGGCAAACATTATGGCAGCCACTGAAGTTTTTAAAATTTTAAAACTTGTTCCGCAAAATAATAAAAATGTTTTGTGGGGGCTTTTAGTTTTTTGCAAAAGTAAAAGAGTTTACTTTTATGTTCCTGCTTCTGAAAGCATTATGAGCGCGATGGTCAGGGTTACAGGACAGGGTGAAGAACCAAAAGAGCAGGTTGTCTGTCTTTCGGATATAGAAGGAATTAAAATCCTAGAAAAGAAAAAACGCTGGTTTGATTTTTTTATTCCGGGAACAAAGTTTCGGCTTGATGCTGAATTTACAAGCGAAGGGAAAAAATTTGTGTTTGAAATAAACACTCAGAATAAAGCATGTAAAATTCAGCATCAGTTTTTATAATTTTATTAAAAATAATCTGTCTTATTTTGAACCGAGCGGTTTTGTACCAGAAGTTTTATTACCTATCCATTCCCAGACAGCGCAATCTTCCTGCCCCATCCGCCAGAATGCAATGTTGTTGTAGCCTTTGCTCTGATACATGCGGCTTCGGATAACGTTGGAATGAGCGTCTTCGTACCAGCCTGTTACTGTAACTTCTGTTTTGTATGTGTAATGCGGAATTCCATTTTCGCGTTCAATTTTAATTACGTTGTTTTCGTGTGCAAGCCTGTTCATTCCATTAAAAGCCCATGCTCTTGTTACAGGTTCGTTGCCCCAGGTACGACCATAAAAAGGAAGTCCGAGAATATACTTATTTGCAGGCCATACAGTTTTTGCATAATTTGCAATTTTTTCGCACCAGTTGTATGAAGCAATTGAACCGGCCGGACCTTTTGTCCAGTGTTCGTCATAAGCCATTATCATAATACGATCAGCGATTTTTCCGATTTTTTTGTAGTCGTAAACGTCTTTTTCTAAAGTTTTTATTCTTGCAGGAACACAGACTGTCAGAGGCTTATCTCCCAGTCCTGCTTTAAGTTCTTTTAAAAACGAAAGAAAGTTATCGGCATCTCTTGCAGGGATTAATTCCCAGTCGACTTGAAGACCGTCAAAATCTTTTACGGCTGTAAGCAAATCTTTGATTATTTTATCGCGGTGCCCGTAAGATGCATCGATGCAGAAATGTGAGAGAGAAGTACTCTCGCAGATTGTAACAAGATGAACCCTGCCTTTAAATTTTGGACCGATTGAATTTCTTGGGGGAATATTGACCAGTTCACCATAGCAGTTTACCTCTGCAGCAAAAAGTCCGATATCTGTTAAAGGAGTATTTTCGTCATAATCTTTTAAACGCGACATCATTACGTAGCCCCATACTTCGTCAAATAAAACAGGGTCGCCTTTTATTTCATCGTTCCATTTATAAGGATGGCTGTATCCCGGAAACATAACGCCGTCTTCTGTAACTGTTTTTTGCGTAACCTTTGGGTATTGTTTTGTTTCGGTAAAGCCAGAAAGCATACATATAGAAAAAATCAGGTTTAAAGCAAAAGCCTTTTTGAGCGGTGAAATTTTTTTCATAGAATTCTCCAAATTTGTTTTATAGTAAATTATCGGCAGATTATTTTGTACATTGGAGATTTTTTTGGATAAAATTCAAGTATATTTTTTTCGCATGGGAGGACTTCGCTTGGGTCATGCGTTACGTGGAGCAAAGTTGTCGTTCCGCTTTGGGCGATAATTTCTATTAAGTCGAGTATTTTTTGTCTGTAGTTTTCGTCAAGTCCGTGGCATGGCTCGTCAAGAATCAAAATCGGAGGACACTTTACGGCTGCGCGTAAAATTAAAATAGCCCTTTGTTCTCCATAGCTGATTGAACTGAAAGATTCTTTTTCGCGGTTTTCAAAACCTCCGAGAGAAAGCCATTTTTTTGCGGCATCTTTTTCGACATCAGTGGCAGCTTCGTATAAACCTATTGAATCTCTGAAACCTGAAATGATTACGTTTTCAAGAGTTGTAGAACCGACCATTCTGTATTCAACGTGAAGCCGGTATGATACTATTCCGAGCTTGCGTTTTATGTCCCAGATTGTTTCACCTGAGCCGCGCCGTTTTCCAAAAAGCTTGATGTCGTTTGAAAAAACTTGCATATTGTCACCGGTAATCAGTTCAAGAAAAGTAGTTTTGCCTGAACCGTTTGGTCCGCGGATAAGCCAGTGTTCGCCTTGATTTAATTTCCAGTTTAAGTCAATTAAGACGCGGTTGTCTCCCCACCCTACGTTTACGTTGTTCATTTCGACTAGAGTTTCTTTCTGGTTTTCTTGAACTGTGTGAAGAACGAAAGTTTCCTGCTTTATTTTTTCTACGGAGTTTTCAAATTCCTGTCTGTCTTTCTGACGGGTTTTTTCGTTTTGCTGATTGCGGTTCTGTAAAATTTTTTCGTAATCGTTTTTACTTCCACAGAACGATATTTTATTTTCTGAAAATTCGAGGACATTGTTTATTGCTGCTGGAATTTCGTGATACCGTTCCATTCCTAAAATGATTCTCGGAAAGTCTGAATAGTCATCGTCTTTAAGCTGCTTGTTTGCGACAGTGTTAAAAAATTCGAGGAGTATTTTGCGGCTTTCGGCATCAAGTCCTGCAAACGGGTCACTTAAAATTAAAAGTTTTTTTCCGCTCAGCAGGGAACGGGCAAGTAAGGTTCTTCGGATTTCGCCAGTTGACATATATTTTAATCCGCGGTCAAGGATTTTTTCTATTCCGCATAATTTTATCTGCGGGAAAGTTTCGAGTCTTAATGCTTCGTCAGGCAGAGGTTCTCCTCTTTTGAGTTTTCTTTTGCAGATTGCTTCTGCTAAAAAGATGCGCCCTGTTCTGCCGATGTCTACGCCGCCTTCGACAAATTCACTTTCGTCATTTTGACGTTCTTCTTCTATTAATGAAGCGGCTTTTTCGAGAGAAACTATTTCTATGTTTTGTTCAAAAAAATTTGAATAAAGCGAATCTGCAAATTTTGAATCGGGAATGATTTTTAATTCGCCAGCGAGGGCTTTGAGAAAATTTGCCTTGCCGCTTCCGTTTGCACCGATTACAAGCCAGGCTTCGCCTGTATTGAAAGTCCAGTTTATGTTTTCAAGTTTTACTGATTTTGAATCTTCAATCCGACAGTTTTTTAAGGTTATAAAATTTCTGCTCATGTTTTTCACCTGAAATACTATATCACTTTAAGCGCTCAAAAGTCGATATTTTAAAATAAATTCATTGTACGGTGGCAAACACTTAAAGCGAATTTTGGTTTTTTCCGATATATGTGTTATAGTTTAAAAAATTGAACTTAACAGTTCGGAGGTTTTATGAAAAAATTTTTTTCTTGTGTAATAACTTTTTGTCTTGGGCTTTGTGCTTTTGCATTTGATGCGACGGCATTTCTTGCGCCTGCAAGTGGTGTTAAAAGTTATATAAAAACAGATTACACGATTGCTTCAAAATTTGGTGAATATTTTAGGACACCGAATGCAAAGTATCAGCACATCTTTAATAATTTTGGTCAGGAAGTTGAAAACTCTGAACTTTCTGTTGACGGAAAAATTGTTGATAAAGTTGTTTACAGTTATGATTCAAAAGGCAGAATAGTTGAACAGACTGGTTACGATGATTCTGAAAATGTTATATGGAAAGTCGTAAATACTTATGATTCAAATGGATTGAAAATTGAAGAATCTGAATACGACGGAAAAAACAATCTTTGTAGTAAATCAATTTTTAAATATCAGGGAACAAACTGCGTAGACGAAACTTTTTACAACGGTAACGGCGCTTTAATCTGGAAGAACATTTTTGTTTACGATGAAAAAAATCTTAATACGGAATCTTATTCGTATTATGCAAACGGTTCGCTTGAATCAAAAAAAGTTTTTAAATACAACGACATAAATAAAATTCAGGAAATAACTTATTTTGACAGCGATGGAACTACAATTTTAAAAAGAGAACTTTTTAGATATGATGAAAAAAATACTTTGACGGAAATTGCAACATATTCAGCATCTAAAGTTTTGACTATGCGTCAGTTTTATAAATATGATTCGCGCGGAAACGTGGCTAAGATAACGACATACAGCATTGCAAAAAAATTTGGTACGACTGTAAATGAACTTGTCGGAATATCAGATTTTACTTATCAATATTAAAGCTTTCTTATTTCAGGCTAATTAAAGTTTTCAAGGGCATCTCTAAACTGGTTATTTTAGAGATGTCCTAATAGAGAGAAATATGAATAACAATGTAGCAGTAAATAATGCAATCAATATAATCAATGAATTAATTCCACTTGTTGAAAAAGCAGAATCTCAATTTAAAAGTGCGCGGAACTGGAGTTTTATTGATGTATTTGGCGGCGGAACTTTTGTAGATTTATTCAAGCATCATAAACTTAGTAAAGCAAGCACGACAATGGATGCAATAAATTCTCTTTTGCAGAGACTAAGTTATGAACTAGGCAATATTAATATTCCGGTTGATTACAAAATGAACATTTCTGGTTTTGCAACTTTTGCAGATTTTGTTTTTGATGGAGCTTTTGTCGATGCTTATATGACAAGCAAAATTATGAGCAGCCTGAATCAAGTCAAGCAGTTAAAGAAAAAACTTTATACCGTAAAAGAACAGCTTTCAGGAATGTAGGCTTTTATTTGCAGTGTATTTTCATTTTTTAAGTTACTTCTAAAATATAAAATAACATATTATAGAAAAAGACGATAAAGAATTCATTGACACTACAATGTATTCTATTTATAATTTTATTATTCATATCCTTTAACCTATAACGGAGTTAAATCAATGGCAAACAAATTAGTTTACTTTTTCGGAAACGGAAAAGCTGAAGGTAACGCTGACATGCGTGCCGAACTTGGTGGAAAAGGCGCTAACCTTGCTGAAATGACAAACATTGGCGTTCCAGTTCCTCCTGGATTTACAATTTCAACAGATGTTTGTAAGATGTTTTATGACAACAACAGAAAATACCCAGAAGGTCTTAAAGACGCTGTTGCAAAGAATCTTGCAAAATTGGAAAAAGCTTTTGGTAAAAAGCTTGGCGATCCTAACGATCCTCTCTTGGTATCTGTTCGCTCAGGTGCTGCAGTATCAATGCCTGGTATGATGGATACAATCCTCAACCTCGGTCTTAACGACAAATCAGTAGAAGGTCTTGCAAAGAAAACTGACAACCCTCGTTTTGCATGGGATGCATACCGCCGCTTTATTCAGATGTTCGGTGATGTTGCAATGGGTGTTGATCATGACAAATTTGAAGAAATCATCGACGAAGTAAAATCACACAAAGGAAAAAAACTTGATACAGAACTTGATACTGCTGAATTGCAGGAAATCGTAGCTAAGTATAAAGTTCTTTACAAAAAATCAACTGGTACTGATTTCCCTCAGGATCCTGTAAAACAGATGTGGCATGCTATCGATGCAGTATTCGGTTCATGGATGAATCCACGTGCTATTAAATATCGCGAATTGAATGCAATCAAAGGACTTAAAGGAACAGCTGTAACTGTTATGGCAATGGTATTCGGTAACATGGGTAATGACTCTGGTACTGGTGTATGTTTCAGCCGTAACGCTTCTACAGGTGAAAACAAGTTCTATGGTGAATACCTTATTAATGCACAGGGTGAAGACGTTGTTGCAGGTATCCGTACACCAAAAGATATGGTTGAACTTGAAAAAGAAAATCCGAAAATTTATGCTGAACTCGTAAAAATTCGCAATAATCTTGAAAAACATTATAAAGACATGCAGGATATGGAATTTACTATCCAGCAGGGTAAACTTTATATGCTCCAGTGCCGCAACGGAAAACGTACAGGTGCTGCTGCCGTTAAGATGGCTGTAGACATGGTAGCTGAAAAACTTATTACAAAAGAAATGGCTATTAACCGTGTTGAACCACAGCACATCGACCAGCTTTTGCACCCTACTTTCAACAAAGCAGCTCTTGCAAATGCAGTAAAAGTTGCATCTGGTCTTAACGCATCTCCTGGTGCTGCTTGTGGTCAGATTGTATTTACAGCTGCAGAAGCAGAAGAATGGAATAAAGCAGGAAAGAAAGTTCTTTTGGTTCGCAAAGAAACTTCTCCAGATGACATTGCCGGAATGGTTGCTTCTCAGGGTATTTTGACTGCAACTGGTGGACGTACTTCTCACGCTGCTGTAGTAGCTCGCGGTATGGGAACTCCTTGTGTCTGCGGTGTTGAAGCTATCAAATTCCTTGATTCAAAGACAATCAGCATTGAAGGTAAAAAATATAAAGAAGGTGACTACCTTTCTATTGACGGTTCAACAGGATTTGTATATGCAGGACAGGTAACAACAGAACCTGCAACTCTTTCTAAAGAACTTGATACATTCCTCGGTTGGTGTGATGAAATCCGCAATAATTCAGTTCGTACACCGTCAGTTGGCGCAAAAATCAAAGGATTTGGTGTTCGTGCTAATGGTGACCAGCCTGTTGATGCAGAAAATGCATTTAGATTCGGAGCTGAAGGAATCGGTCTTTGCCGTACAGAACATATGTTCTTTGATCCTGCAAAACTTCCTTATTTCCAGGCAATGATTGCTTCTGATACAAAAGAAATTCGCGAAAAAGCACTTGCTGATATTCTTCCACTTCAGAAGAAAGACTTTGTTGGAATTTTTAAGGCTATGAAAGGTCATCCTGTAATTATTCGCTTCCTTGACCCACCTCTTCATGAGTTTACTCCAAAAGACAAGGCAAGCCTTAACGAAGTAGTAAAAATTCTTAAAGATCAGGGTGTAAAAGTTGATGCTTCTACACTTGAAGCAAGATTCAATGCACTTCACGAATCTAACCCGATGATGGGTCATCGCGGATGCCGTCTTGCAATTACATATCCTGAAATTTTTGAAATGCAGACAGAAGCTGTTGTTCTTGCAGCTATTGAATGTCAGAAAGCAGGAATTAAATGTCAGCCAAATATCATGATTCCTATCGTTGGTGAACCAAACGAATTGGCAACAATCCGTTCAGAATGTGAAGCTGTTATTGCTCGCGTTCAGAAAGAAAAAGGTGTTAAAGTTAATGTTAACATCGGTACAATGATTGAAATTCCTCGTGCTGCTCTTCTTTCTGATCAGGTTGTTAAGAGTGCTGACTTCTATAGCTTTGGTACAAATGACCTTACACAGATGACATTTGGTTATAGCCGTGATGATGCTGCTAAATTCCTTGATGCATACTATTCACGCAATATTCTTGAAGATGATCCGTTTAAGACACTCGACAAGAATGGTGTTGGTGCACTCATCAAGTTGGCAGTTGAAAAAGCACGCAGCGTAAAACCTGACTTCCATTGTGGTATTTGTGGTGAACATGGTGGTGATCCAGAATCTATTAAATTCTGTTATGAAGCAGGACTTAACTATGTTTCTTGTTCTCCGTTCCGTGTTCCTATCGCACGCCTTGCTGCTGCACAGGCAGTACTTGCTGACAAAGCAGCTAAAAAGCCTGCTGCAAAGAAAGTTCCTGCTAAGAAGCCTGCTGCAAAGAAACCAGAAGCTGCAGTTGCAAAAAAAGCTCCTGCTGCTAAAACAGCAGAAAAGAAAGTTCCAGCAGCAAAAAAACCAGCAGCTAAAAAAACAACAAAAAAATAATAGTTAAATAACTATAAAAAAAGGTCTGCCGTATTTTCGACAGGCCTTTTTTGTTTCAGGGAAAAAAATGAAAACTGTTTCAATAAAATCAGAACTTGAGAATAATGAATATCCTGGACGCGGAATTATTTTAGGACGTTCAGAAGATGGAACAAAAGCAATAGCCGCTTATTTTATTATGGGGCGCAGCGAAAACAGTCGCAATCGTGTTTTTGTCGAAGACGGTGAAGGAATTAGGACACAGGCTTTTGATCCTGCAAAACTAAAAGACCCAAGTCTTATTATTTATGCGCCTGTTCGCGTATTAGATAACAAAACGATTGTAACAAACGGTGACCAGACAGACACAGTTTACGATGGAATGAAAAAAGGACTGACATTTGAGCAGTCATTGCGGTGCAGGGAATTTGAACCTGATTCGCCTAATTTTACGCCGAGAATTTCTGGATTGATGGAAATTGAAAACGGAAAGTACGCAATTTCGCTTTCGATTTTAAAAAGTGATAATGGTGATGATTCGGGCTGTAACCGTTATGTTTTTTCTTATGAAAATCCAAAAGCAGGAATCGGACGGTTCATTCATACTTATGTAAAGGACGGAAATCCACTGCCGAGTTATGAAGGCGAACCTACACCTGTAGAATTAAAAGGTAATATTGACGAACTTACAGATTCAATCTGGAACAGCCTGAACAGTGAAAATAAAGTTTCTCTTTTTGTAAGATACATTGAAATTTCAACAGGCAAAACAGAAACAAGGATTGTAAATAAAAATAAATAATTTATGAAAAAGAAATTATTAACGGCTGTTATTATTTGTCAGGTTTGTTTTTTGATGCTGGGAAAAGATGAATCGAAAAATGAGCCTGACAAAATTCAGCATGAAGTAAAAAACAAAGAAAAACAGGAAAACGAACCGCCCTGGTCAGTAACAAATCTTTCTGTAAAAGAAGAAATAAAAATCTGGCAGAAAGCATATCCTGACGTTCAGTTTGCGCTTGATTACAGCAAGGAAAAAAAGGACTGGCTTATTAAGGTGACGAATTACGGGAAGTCGCAGATTTTTTATTGGGCGGGCGGACTTTACCTGCCTGAACCGGAACTTGAAAATAAGGACAAATACTGGCGTGTCATTACTCCTTATAAAAATGAAATACTTGATCCGGCAACTTTTTCTAAAGAGCAAGCAGAACGGATTAAAAACTTTGGTTCAAGTGAAAACCGAAAAAACGGTAAAGTGTCGTCAAAATATATTTTTAATGCGATTTATGATACTTCTACCAGAAAATCAACTGAGCAGCATATTAAGCAAATTCAATTTTTAAACAGGAATGTAAACGTTCACGAATATTTAAAGGAACCGCTTAAACGCGTTGAAGAAAAAATAAATTCTTTAAGTCAGAAAAACAAAGATGTTAAGAATTTTCTTGAAGAACTTTACAGCTGCGAATCGTATAACTGGCGCGAAATTCGGGATTCAAATACGCGTTCTTTTCATAGTCACGGAATTGCAATAGATATTCTTCCTAAGCGCTGGGGTAAAAAAATAATTTACTGGGGATTTGAAAAAAACAAAGGCAACCAGAACTGGATGCTGATTCCGCTTTCCGAGCGCTGGATGCCGCCGAAAGAAGTTATCGGGATTTTTTTGGAAGAAGGCTTTATCTGGGGCGGCAACTGGGCGGTTTGGGATAATATGCACTTTGAATATCATCCCGAGTTGACTCAGTTTGTAAAATAAGATGAATTGTTTATAGAAAATACAAGAACTTGTACAATAATGTTTAAAAAGAATGCACGAATAGGAATTTTGAGTTATAATAAATTAATATAAATGAAACGAAAAATTTTGCTTTTTATAAATTTATTATTTATATCTTTTTTATTATTTTCTCAAACTGAAAAATCGGAAGTTTTTGTAGAAAATTCTTTATATCCTGAAAATCATTATGTTTTGTTGAATTGCAAATGGGATTTTTTTGAAAGTAAGTTTCTTAGTCCTGTTGTTTTTTATGAAAACGATAGGACTGTTGATATAAATCTTGACTGGTTTGACGGCAAGCAGGTTTCGCTGCCTTATGAAATAGAATCAAAAAAAGGTTTTGCGACATATCATTGCCGCGTACGAAATTTAAAGCCTGAAACGATGTATGCAATTACACTTTACAAAAGCATTTATACTTGTGCAGATTTATATGTAAACGGTAAACAGGTTTATAACTGCAATACACTTTCAGCAGAAAACAAAGGAAAAAAAGCAAACCGCAATTATACTCTTGTCAGTTTTATGTCTGATAAAAACGGAATTCTTGATTTTGTCTTTCATGTTTCAAATCATGAGCTTTCGCGCGGTGGAATTCTTTTAGTGCCGAAATTTGCAGAAGAGCATTTTATGAAACAGTATATGCTCAAACAGATTGCTTTTGAAATTTTGATTGCCGGTGTTCTTCTTCTGCTTGCGTTTTATAATCTTTTGATTTTTATTTTGAACAGTAATCAGAAAATGCTTTTATTTCTTATTCTGCTTTGTCTTGATTTGATTGTTGTTGTCTGTTCGCTTGATTTTTCGTTAATCGGATATTTTCTTGTAGAAATAAAAATTGCACTTGCTTTTAAAATTACGCTGACTTCGCTTGCGCTTATTATTCCATTATATAATCTGTATGCGGTAAATTTATACGGTATTAAATTTAAATGGAACATAGTCGCCATAATTATTGATTTTTTGATTCCGTTATTGATAGCCGTTTTGCCGATGCCAGTTGTAAGCAATATTATTGGTTATTTTATGCTTGCGCTTTATATAATGTCGATTTATCTTTGCTACATTATCCAGAAGAATAAAAAAGAGCCGGATTATATTTATTCACTTAATATTTTTATAATTATTGCAATGCTTTTGAGTGCAGCATACGGACTTGTTTTTGCTCAGTCGAGACCTGAAGGAAACAAAGGTGTTACGCTATTCAAGCTGTCGATAATGCTTTTTGCTTTTACGCAGACTATGCTTGCAGGAATTAAGCGTGATTTTGAATCTGACAGAATAAGAAAAATGCTCAATGTTTACGAGAGTCTTAATCTTTCTTATACACGGTTTATTCCGAAGCAGGTTATAAATTGTCTGCAAGTTGAAAAGTCAAAAGAAATTGAGCCGGGTGATAACTCGACTTGTGAAGCGATGATTTTAATTGTTGATATATGTAATTTTGACAGTCTTGAAAGTATTTTCAGTAAAGAAGAAAAGTTTTATATGCTTTCAAAGTATTATGAAAATATTGCAAATGTCGTTAGTGAAAACGGTGGTTTTATTTCTGCATATTTGAATTTTGGTGTTGTTATAATTTTTCCTGAGCATACTGATGCTGTGTGCCGGTGTGCGCTGGAAATTCAGAAGAGGACAAAAAGTGTTTTGTTGAATTATAATAATAAAATATCAGTTTTGCCAAAAATTCAGATTGGGATTCACTGCGGAAAAGTTGCTGTCGGTTTTATGGGGAACAGCAAGAATATGAGTTCCGTTGCATGTTCAGATGTGCTTGTACAGGCGCTTTTGATATGTTCAAAAAACAAAGACATTGAGTCTGATATGCTTATTTCCGAAGATGCGCTTGTTTATTGTCGCAGTTTTACAGGCTGTCTTTTTGAGGGAGTTCTGGCGGATATTAACGGCAATAATTCATTGGTTTATAAAATGATTCCGTTTGATAATTATAAATTTTCAACAGAGGAAAGAGTGTGAAGAAGATTTTCAGTTTTTTTGCAGTTTTAGTTTTTGCAGTTATTCCACTTTTTGCATATGATATCTGGAATGGAGTTGTCCGTCTAGATAATTCTGAAATACTTGAAAAAGAAACAATCAAGCTTAACGGAATGTGGGAATTTTATCCAGGGCAGGAATTCCAGACTTTTAACCGCGAACAGTATGATATGGCATTTATAAAAGTTCCGGGATCGTGGCGAATAGAAGCAAAAAAGAATTTTCAGTCTGACATTGCATGCTACAGGATAAAAATTGTCGGGTTAAAGCCGTCTACGAAATACGCTATTTTTTCGCGTAAATCGCCAGCAACGGCTGCCAACTTTTTTTGTAACGGAGAAAAAGTTGCTTCGTTTGGTACTTATTCATCAGATGAAAAAATATTTAGACCGTGCGAAAGACCTGTTTATGCTTTTCTTGAGTCGGATTCAATCGGTTCGATAGAACTGGTTGTTCAGGTGGCAAGTTTTTTTAATCATGAATCAGGAATTACGTCTTCGATTTTGTTTGCAGAAGAAGAGGTCATAACGCGGCATTTTCGCTCGATAATTATTTTAATTTCTTTTTTGCTTGGCGCATCGTTGTTTTTGAGTATTATTCATTTTTCGATATATTTTGGTGACAGAACTTCAAATGCAAACTTGATTTTTGGTTTTGTGTTCATTGCGATTATCTGCAACTTGCTGTCTTTTAACGGAAGTATTTTGTCGTGGGAATTTCAAGAAATTCCGTATTCGTTTATAACGGTACTTGAATGTATCTGTCCGTGGATGCTGCCGCAGCTGTTTTCTGTTCTGGCGATGAAGGACAAATTTTCTACGAATAAGCTTTTGCTTTTGGATAAAATCATTTTTGGTATTTTTTCTTCGTTCGGAATAATTTTCTGCACATTTCCTATAAAATATACGAATTATATAATTGTTCTTCTTATTTTTGTAGACTTCCTTTTTTACATTTATCGAATTTACAGAATGGCGTTTTCTTTTGCAACAAAGCAGATTCAGTTTGGAGTTTACTGCCTGTTTTTTGTGATTATAGATACAGGTTATTTTTTTGATGCGTTCTTTTCGTCTTTTACGCCGGAAAATATTATTTTGTTCAGTCAAATCGGTACAATCGTATTTATTTTGTTTGATGTCGTTTATCTTGCTTATGTTCAGCAGGCGATTTTTCATAATGCGCGGAAGGCAAAAATTGAACTTGAAAACAGTAACGAAGCGAGTCTTAAATTTTTTTATTCTGATTTTATACGGCTGATAAATGATGAGATAAAAGACGTTCATCTTGGTGATTGTACAAAGCGAAAGATGACGGTGATGTATGTTCAGCTTGTTGTAATTTCGCCTAACGGAGAAAAAATTCAGGCAAGATATGAGTTTGAAACTTGCAGTAAATTTATAAAAATTATATGCGATTGTGTTGATAAAAACAACGGAATTATTTCCAGTTGCTTTGGACGCGGCTGTATTGCGGTTTTTGATAACTCTGCAGAAGATGCGGTAAAATGTGCCAAAGAAATTATGCACGGAATCAGGCAGTTGAATAACGTTCTTTGCAAATTTGGCGAGCCTTGCGTAATGTTTGGTGCAGGAATTCATAATGGAGAGGTCATTATTGGAACTGTCGGCGAACAGACAAGTCTTAATACGATAATGATTGGCGATGGTGTTGATGCTGTTTATAAAATCGTTGCCGTTGCGCTCAAATTTGGTGTGCCGTTTTTGGTTTCGCAGCCTGTAATTGATGCCATTGATAATGATAAATACAAAATGCCGATTTATCAGAATTCGATAGAAACGGCAGAAAATCAGGAACTTTTTTTGTATGAACTGAAAGAAAAAAATACTTCAGAAGAAAAAGAGGTTTTTCAGAACAGAATGCCGGCTTTGTTACGTTCAGCAGAAATTGACAATATCCTGAACTTACTGTAGGACTTTTTTAAAATTACCTGAAAATAAAATTTTTGATGATGACTTCTGCTATTGATATAATCAGTAAAAAATGCAAATTTTTAATAAATGTGCAGATTATTCCGATTATAAAAGAAAAGCATGATTAAAAAATCTGGAGGGAATTTTTTGTTTTCTCGATTGTTTGTTCAAATGAAAGAAAGTTTTTGTAAAAAATTGCCGCGTATTTTTTTTGCATTTAATATTTTTTTTGTCTGTGTGTCTCAAAGTGTGCTGGCTGAAAACTATATTTGGAATGAATATGCTAGTGGCATGCATGATTGGGATGCTACTGATATAAGTATTTTTATTTTGGGCAATAAGTCTGTCTGGAAAAAGCCAAACGGCAGTACATGGGATTATATGTCTTCTGCTCCTAGTATAGGTGAATCTGACAATATATATTTTTCTGGAGAAATAGAATCTGGCGTAAGACTTGTTGCAGATGTTACTGTCAATGACATTATTTTTTCTTATGAAGATAGTGCGACTGGTGTAAATTCAGGCTCAAATCTCATTACTATTGATTTAAACGGGCATAACCTGATTTGCAACAGTTTTAAGTTTAATAATGAGAGTTTGCCTGCAAATGTCAGGATAATCGATTCAAGCGGAACGCCTGGAACAGTCACTGTAAAGACAACTTTTTCATATTCGGCAGGGGACTTAAATACGGCACATACGTTAAGTATTGAAGATGGAGTTGATTTTACTGTAGAAGGGGGTTATTCAGCTGATTCAAGCGGGGCCCTTAAAATTACGTCTGGTGCAGGTTCAGATATTGTTTTTTCCGGCACGACAGTGAATGATGGAAATTTGACAATCAATGATATTGTAATGGATGCTGCTGGCGGCTCTAATATTGCTTTGTGGACAGGTGCCTACAATGACGATTGGGATGAAAGTCAAAACTGGAATAAAATTACTTCTGGTGGCAGTGCAGTAAAATATATTATTCCGACTGGCTGTGCAATATATCCGACTTCAGGCGCTGACTTAAATCTGTCAGACTGCAGTGTTGTAATAGAAGAAAATGCAAGTGCAACTTTTAACGGGAATATTGCATTTTCTTTGATTGAGGTGGCAAATAATTCAACTGTTAAATTTAATCAGGGAACTGGCGGTCAGACATCGACTGTTGATACTTTGTCTGTCAGTGGTGGCAATGTTTATTTTGGAAATGATGAAAATGATGTCTTTAATGCTGGTTCAGGCGAGACTAATGCACTGGATATAACGAATGCAGCAAGTGTAACTGTTGCAGGAAAAATTAATGCCATTGAACTTACAGTAAAAGGTAGTGTCTTTGGTGCTTCGAATTCTGTTTTTCCAAAAATGACTTTGTCAGGGAATACTGAAATTTCTGCATCGGGGTATAATATAACATTAGCAGGAGATGTGACTGGAAATAATTATAATCTTGAAATTACAGGAAATTCTGTTCAAAAAACTGATGGTTTAATAACTGGTGTAAACGATTTTACGATTACTGGCGGTTATGAAGGGGAAATCGGGAAAAAATCTGACATTAGTATAAATGGTAATTTGAAAATAAATGGTGGTGCAACTTTTAGAGGTGACATAAAAGCAGATTCCATTTATGTTGCAGACGGAGTTACGTTTGGTGGAACTACACAAAAGATACAAACAGCAGGAAATCAAACATATGAGAAAGAGGTTCTTATAAATGTTAATGATATTGAAATAATTTCAGATAATGGCGGAACAATAACTTTTAATGATAATATACGCAGCTGGGATAGTAATAAGCGGTCAATAAATATTGGAAATGATGCAAAGACTGCAGAGGTAGTTTTTAACAGTACAGCAGGCTTTAATGGAACATTTAATGTAATTACAATTAACGGCAATTTGACTTCTAAAGGTGATGTTACTGCAAATAAAATTACTGTTGCTGGAAAGTCATTTCTTGGTGCAAACGTAACGACAACAGGAAAACAAACTTATACAGGTCAGGCAACTTTGACTGCTGATGTAACAATGCTTGCAGGAACAAACACAGTTATTTTTTCCAACGGAATAAATTCAAATCCAATTTTTTCTTTGCAAATAGGAGATGGAACAAATAAAACAAATTTGGAAGTTACAGGAACAATAAACCTTAATGACATTACTGTTTATGGAAGATTTGAAGCAAAGGCAACAACTAAAATTACTTGTAGCGATTTTAAATGTTATGGAAATTCAACTTTTAGGGGAAATGTCGATGCAGCAAGTATAAATGTTTCGGGGGAAACAGTTATCGGGGAAGTAACTTCTTTAATTAATACGACAGGTGCTCAAACGTATACAGGCGCTTTTAGAACGAATAGTGATATAACGCTTTTGGCAGGAAGTAGTAATATAGAGTTTGGCGCTGTTACAGGAAGTTATAATGGAACACCGCACAGTATTACGATAGGAAATAATACTAGCAGTACAAATGCAATTTTTAAAGGAAATATAGGTACAGAAACAGACAAAATACTCAAACAGCTGACTGTTTATGGAAAAACAACATTTGATAGTGGCGTAAGTAATATAACGACAGAAGGAACTCAGACTTATAAAGGTGACGTAACTTGTGATGGGGATATTATATTTTCTGCCGGAACAGACTCAACGACAGAGATTAATCTTTCTGCAAGCTTTATAGGTTTTTCAGTAACAGTTGATAAAGGAAAATTTGCTGCATTGTCAGGTAATTTTTCTGCTTCCGGGGATTTAACAGTAAATGCCGGTGCAGAATTTAATTTTGGGGCAAACAGTTTTTCTTGCAGAATTCTTAAAGTTGAAGACGGCGGTTCGTTTATTCAGACTGGGGATAATGGAGTAAATACTCAAAAAGCAGAAAAACTTGTAAATTATGGCAGTATGGTCTGGGATTCTGGTGCAAACGGCGGTTCGCTTGAGATAGGTACTGCAGGAACAGAGCAGACAGACATAAATCATCTTATAGTATTCAATAATAAAAATATTAATCTTCAAAGTTCAGAAATTTCTGGTATATTTTATGATTTGATGATTCCAAATGGTGTAACGATAACAAACGGTTCTGTAATTGTTGTCCGAAGGAATTTTACGATAATAAATGGCGGCGCATATAATGATAATTCAAATAAACTTTATTTAGGGTCATATTCTACAGGTGGAAAAACTTATGATTCTGCAAACGGAACAATCTTGAGGAATAGCTCAAATACACAGATAAATTTAGGAAATGTCGTAATTTCGCAGCAGGGAACTGACAAGACTTTTGAGTCTGATATTTTAATTTCTAAACTGACTTTTGAAGATGCTGCTGGTACTGGTGATATTGTATTTCAAAAAAATCTTACGATTAGTTTAGAATCTAATATTAATACAAGAGGCAGTATTTCGTTTGGGTCTGGAGGGACAGCTGACAATCCATATACGACAAAATTTGATGCAAATGTATTAATTGATAATGTATCATCAATTAATATTGACGGAAAATTAGACAATTCTGCACGGCTTTCGATTTCGGCAGGCAGGGCGATAAACTCGACAAATGGTTTTACGCTGCAAGGTTCAGGGGCAGTTATCTTAGGTACAGATTCAAGCAGCAGTGAAACAGTAATTCAGTCAGCAGGAGATGTTAGTTTTAATGGGACAGGTACAATTATACTAAAATCACCTGTAAAAATCTCAAAAAAGAGCGGTACTGATAAAATAAACATAGCAATAAATCAAGACATACAGGGCACAAACGATGCAAGTAATCAAGAGAACTTTACTCTTGATTCTGGAACAGGAAAAATAACATTAAGTTCTTCAATTGGTGGTGGAACAAATCTTGAAAATGTTTCTTTTACTGGTGGAGAAATTATTTTAAATTCAACTGGGAAAATCGGTGCAAAAACTGGGTCGATTAAAAATACAGGATTGCTTCGTTTAAAAGAAGGTTCAGAGATTTATGCAAAAGACGGTTTTTCAAAAACAGGTACAGGACTTTCTCAGATTGCCTCGACTATCAGGACGAATAACGGCAGCGTTTTGTTCAATACAACAACGTATATTGATGGCACAACTACAATAGATACAGGAAACTCAGGGGCTGTTGCAAATCCGACATCTAAGATTACTGTTGGAACAACTACAGGCGATGATTTATATATTTCTGCATTGGACAGTTTGGCAAAACCTGTGTCTTTTATTGCGGATACTTTGAATGTAAAAGGCAATGTCGTTTTATTTAACGGCGATGTTTCGTTAAAAGCAAATTTGACTTCTGGAAAAGACATCGTGCTTTTAAAAGGGAATTCACCTGGAATGTATAATGATGCAGAGTCAGGTGTTAATGGTTTATTTGCCTATCAAAATCCACTTAGAACTGATGCAAATAATCTTTGTCCGCCGTCGCTTGCCGTATTTCCAGAAAAAATGCCGGATCAGGTTACAGAGATAAGTAATTCAAAATATATTTCGACTTTGAAAGATTTTGCCGGGAAGACGATTACGGCAGGGCAAAATTTTTATGATAACGGTGTAGATTTAACTCCGGTTTCATCTTGGACTTTGAATATAAAAGATAACGATAATGCAAAAAATTCTTTTGCAGAATTTTATAATGCAAGAATCAGTTATTGTACTGTAACTGCGCATGACGGAGAATATGCTTGGCTTTCTGCAAGAGAGAATGTCATACCTGAAAACGAGAACAGCAGCAATAATGATAAAAATGCAGCAATTATTTATAACGATGACGGAAGTTATGAACGTCAAAAAACAGGTGTTGCTTTTTTACATCCGATAATTCTGGCAGATGTGGATTCATCTATATCTTCATCTGAAGGCCGCTCGACAAGTCCTGAAGTGCCAAATCTGTCTGGTACATATTCTGTGCGAGATAATGTCATACGAATTGAATTTGTTAGGAGCAATTATGTAACTGTAACAGAACAGAAATTTGCAACAGCATTGATTGAAAACTCAAATAATGAAATTTCAAAAGCAATTTCTTCGATAAAATATGATAAAGGGACAACTGCTTTTATAGGTTCTTACATAGATGCAGAATGTACGACTTCTACTGACGGAAAAGGTGACATTGCCGTGTTCTATTTAAAAGCGCCGAATGATAAACGATGGAACATTGATGCAACTGGTATTGAATCTGGAACTAAAGGCGATATGGAAGGCAAATTAAACTCGCGTTTTACTGATATTGAAATTCAAAAAGCTCTGGATAGTATTTTTGCAACACTTAGAGATGAACATAAAAACAGGATAGGTGCATATTATGGAGAGCCATTAATTACTCCAAGTTCAAGCGAAGGTTTTAGATTTACTGCAACGACAAGCCGATGTGCTCTTGATGAGATGCATATAACTTTTGCACTCGCTGATTTTAAATCTGATAAAATATATCTTTATTTTGACAAACCACTTTCGGATAATATCACATGGAAAACATATAATCCAGGTACTGCATTTCCGACAGAAACTGCAATAAAATTATATTCATCGTTAAATACTAAAGATGATGAGTTTAAAGTTGAAAAAGTCGATAGAAACAAACTTAATAAAAACGGACTGGTTTTAATTTTAAATAAACCTCTCAGTTATAATCAAATTCAATATGGAATAAAAATTGAATATGATGACTCTTATTTGTTTAATAATAAAATCCACAGTGATGACAGACATGTTGTCATTTCGGGGGAGGCTCATTGTATAAGCGATTTTCTGGTTAATGCAGTTGAAATTCAATATGCGTATGACGACAGGACAACTGATTATTCTGCTGCCAGTGAAATGCTTGTAGACAATACAATAGCGGTCAGAGATTTTAGCGGGGAAACAAAGAATAACAAACTGTTTACAGATAAAAACATTACTCTCGTAACAAAAGACATATCTGCTAATGTTGATGAAAATGGAGAGCCAAAATTTTCTTATAAACTTGTTGCAGATATTTCTCCAAGTGAACATTGTCAGGGCGAAACATTTACACAGATTTCTGGATTAACGACACGGGCATTCTTTCCTGCAGCAGCTGGAAGCAGCGTAGTTACAGGATTCAGTCCTGCATTAAATACTTCTCCTAATATCGAAGATTCAACAGGAACAAAAATTACGGGCAGCACAGATACAAAAACTGGAATCACCAAGTATTTGTTCCATAATGTCTATGAAGAAAGTCCGTGTCTAAACTGGCAAAACGGAACAGACGTACGTTTTTTGTTTGAAGTTCTTAACTCTGACGGCAGTGAGATTACTATAAATCATAAATTTAATGACGTTGATATTCAGACTACTCCGTTATATGCGCTGAGGTTAAAAAATGCAGATGAGTTTACTTCGATAGATTTATGGTCATTTATTGTATCAGAACCGCAGCGTCAGCGTGGTGGGGTTTCGATTTATTCAAATGTTATAAATGCCTCAAACCGCGATATTTGTACTTTGGAAGTGAATATGGAAAGCGCTGGTTCTCTGCGTGTTATTGTAATGACGGCAGACGGAAATGTCGTAAAATATCTTGAAAACTCCCGGCAGTCTCAGGGGATGCATTATTATCACTGGAACGGAACGAATAATTCAGGAAATGCTGTTGCTCGTGGAATTTATTTTATACGTGTAGTCGGTCCTGGAATTGACGAAACTAGAAAGGTTATGGTCGTAAAATAATTAGGGAAGTGCTGAGTTTCCTTAGAAATTCAAAGGCGGCAAATGATTTAAATTTTAAAATAAGATATAATTGGTATAATACAGAAATTTCCCGGAGGAAAATATGGAAAACCCATTTCAAATCAGAAATGATAAACTAGGTAAAAAAGTTGCAGAATCATTGAACAAGAGATTTTTTGAAGCATATTATGTCTCAAAAAAAGAAGACGTTTTAAAAAAAGTTCTGGAGCTCATTCCGATTGAACATTCTGTTTCTTGGGGTGGAACTATGACAGTTGATGAACTTGGAATAAAAGAAGCGCTCAAAGAAAAAGGCTATAAATTGATTGACAGAGACACTGCACAAAATCCAGAAGAACGCCAGAAACTTATGCACGATGCTTTAAGTTGCGGAACTTTTTTAATGAGTTCAAATGCAATTACAGAAAAAGGTGAACTTTTTAATATTGATGGTGCTGCAAACAGAGTTGCAGCCCTTTGTTATGGTCCGAAAAATGTTTTGGTAATAGCAGGAATTAATAAAATTGTAAAAGATTTGGACGAAGCATATAGCCGTGTCAGGCATTTTGCAGCACCGGTTAATGCACAGCGTTTTTGCAAGACAACTCCTTGCAGTATTACAGGCGAATGCGGTGACTGCATAAATCAGGAATCGATTTGTGCCCAGATGGTTACGACAAGGATTTGTCGTCCTGCAGGAAGAATTAAAGTAATTCTTGTTGGTGAAAATCTTGGAATATGATTTTTTTCTTTACGTGTATAACTATAATTGATATATTTAATATATGAAAACTAAAGAAGAAAAACAGTTATTTTTAAAAAAACTCATTCCGTTCAGCCTTACAGTTTTAGTAATTTTAGCAGATCAGATTACTAAAATTCTGGTTGTAAAAAATATTCCGCCGTATACAGTTTTGTGGTCATTTTGGGACGGACTTTTAAGAATTATTCACGTAAGAAATTTAGGCGTAGCGTTCAGCATGGGATATTCATGGCCGGTTTTTTTGCGGAAACTTGTTTTTTCGCTTATTCCGCTTGTCGTGATTGCTTATGTTATCCGCGTGTATTTTAAAAGCAATGAATTTTCTGATGTGCAGCGATGGTGTATTTGTGGTGTCATTGGCGGCGGAATTGGAAATTTAATTGACAGGATTTTCAGACCGGACGGCGTTGTTGATTTTATAGATGTCAAATTTTTCGGACTTTTTGGAATGGAACGCTGGCCTACTTTTAACATTGCAGATGCCGTAATTGTTGTCTGCGGGATTATTTTGATAATTTCATTTATTGTAATGATTTTAAAAGATACAAAAAAGAAATAAAATAATAGAATAGAGGATTTTATGGACGAACAGAAATTAAAAGACATTCAGCCTCCTAAAAAAGACGGTGAACTGACAGAAAAACAAAAACGCCGGAATACTTATATTTTTACAGTTATAATGAGCCTTTTCAATTTAGTTTTTACGATTGTCATTGTATTTGGATTGATTCTGCTTTCAAGTATGATAGTAAGAAGTGTAAGTCCTGATATGAATCAGGAAACTTTTTCTAAATTTGTAAAGCCGATTATGTGGATTTCTGTAATTATCGGAATTTCATGCAGCTTTATTTTTCAAAATCTTCTTGTAAAAATTATTATCAAAGGTTTTAAACTGGAAAACAAACTGGAAAAGATTTTTGTAGACAAATATTGCAAGAAAAAAGAGAAAAACTAAATTGAAAATTCAAAAACTATGGAAGAAATTTCTCAAATAAAAAGATTTGCAAAAATTCATTCTGTTCCGATTATGAAAGACGAAGGAATTGATTTTATCTGCAATTATATTATTGAACATAATGTAAAATCAATTTTGGAAATCGGAACGGGAATCGGATATTCTTCGATTCGGTTTGCAAAAACAAAAGATGATGTATTTGTTTCTACGATTGAGTTTGACATTGAGCGCTATCATGAGGCGGTAAAAAATGTTGCTGATAATAATCTTATGGACAGGATTTTAGTTTATCTTGGAGATGCGGCAACTTATACGTTCGACAGAAAATTTGATTTAATTTTTATAGACGGTCCAAAGGCGCAATACCGCAAATTTTTTGAGCACTTTCAGGACAATTTGTCGGAGGACGGAGTGTTCATCAGCGACAATCTTTCTTTTCATGGAATGGTTGAAGATTTAAGCCTTACGCACAATTACAGTACGATAAAGCTTGTAAAAAAAATCCGCAAGTATATTGATTTTCTAAAAACTAATCCCGACTTTGAAACGGAGTTTTTGGCTTATGGCGATGGAATTGCAGTAAGCAAAAAAATCCCGCCACATAAAACTACGTGACGGGATTTGAAGTTATAAAATTATTTTACGGCTTCAAAAATAATTTCTGCAAGGAAGATGACTGCGAGAATCCATGTAACAACTGGAATGTCTTTAGCTTTTTTTGCGCAGAGTTTTGTAATTACATATGTGATAATTCCGTACATAATACCTTTTGAAATTGAGTAAGCAAAAGGCATTGAAATAATTGTAACGAAAGCAGGAATTCCTTCTGTCGAATCATCAAATTTTATATCAACTACAGATTTCATCATCAAGTATCCAACGAAGATTAATGCTGGAGCAGTGGCAGCTGCAGGAATTAAAAGGAATACTTGGCTGAACAACAATGAAACGAGGAATAATACTGCTGTAACTACAGAAGCAAGACCTGTACGGCCGCCAGCTCCAACACCTGCTGAAGATTCAACATAAGATGTTACTGTAGAAGTACCAAGACAAGCACCAACAACTGTTCCTACTGAGTCAGCAATAAGAGCACCTTTTGCGTTTAGAACGTTTCCATCTTTGTCTTTAAGATTTCCCTGTTCTGCAACACCGAGTAATGTTCCGATTGTGTCGAACAAGTCTGTAAAAAGGAATGTAATAAGGATTACGATGAATTTTCCGAGAACTGCAATAGAGAATCCGTTAGCACCCATACATATTCCTTTCCAGTCAAATGCAAAGAAATAAGGAGCATCTGGTGCAGAAACTGCTTTAAATCCTTCAGGAATTTTTGTAACACCCATTGGAATACCGATAAGTGTTGTAATTACTATACCGATAAGGATAGCTCCTGGAACTTTTAATGTATAAAGAATTATTGTGATGATAAGACCAATGATTGCAAGAAGAGCTGCGGCATTTTCCATTTTGAAAGTAACAAAACTGATGATTGTTCCTGCCTGAGAAGTAACAATACCTGCATTGCTAAGACCAATGATAGCAATGAAAAGTCCAATACCAACAGCAACTGCTTTTTTAAGGTTGTCAGGGATTGATTTGACAATTGCTTCGCGAATTCCACAGAGTGAAAGAATGATAAAAATAATTCCTTCAATAAGAACTGCTGTTAAAGCAAGCTGCCATGTACAACCCATTCCTATTACTACTGTGAATGTAAAGAATGCGTTAAGTCCCATTCCTGGTGCCAATGCAACTGGAAGATTAGCAACAAACGCCATAACAAGAGTAGCGATAGCAGCAGAAACTGCTGTTGCTGTAAATACTGCACGTGCACTCATTCCTGCTGCAGAGAGCATACCAGGGTTTACAGCCAGGATGTAAGCCATTGCAAGGAATGTTGTAAGACCTGCGATGATTTCGCGACTTACTGTAGTTCCTCTCTCTTTGAGTTTAAAAAAGTTTTCCATTTAATCTACTCCTTAAACTAGAATTAAAATGATATTCTAGTTTATCATTATTTAATATGGAATGAAAGGTCTTGAATAAACTCTTTTTAAAAATTATTATAGATATATGGGGAATGATTTTAGTAAAAAAATTAGTCAATATGTTGATGATGAAATAGTTTCTGCAATGTCTGATTTGATTGCTGCAACAAGCGATAAACAGGTTGTAAAATCTGCTGATATAATTGCTAAAGTTTTTGGTTCATCAAAAGCATTATTTGAAAAAGAATCTTCAGATTTTGAAAAAAAGCTTATTTCAAGTTTTCAAAAAAACCTTACGCTTTTAATTCAAAAAACTTGGGTCGAAAAAGCCGATGCAGAATTAAAAGAACAAGTCCTTTATAAACTAAGTGAATATTGCAGTTTAATTTCAGACGGAAAATGGTCAGAAGCTTACGCTGAATTTTTAAAAATCATAAGTGATGTTGTATATTTGATGTTTGGCGCACAGACAAAGAGCGATGACTTTGCAGAATATGCCCTCAGGATAGATCCGGAGTTCGGAGTGTTCTGGCTTTACATAAAAAATCTGCCTGAGTCATGTGACTGGACAGATAAAAAGTTCCGTATAGTAATGCTGTTGGGAATGTATTTTCTGGCAAATTATTAATTGTCATTGCAGGAACTTCAAAAAATGGATTTTGAAAAATGCTGTTCATCGCTGAGAATTGCAAGTCATAAACTTTCAGTTCAAAATGCGGAAAATAAAAACAAAGCCCTTCTTTTTGTTGCAGAAGAACTAGATAAAAATCGCAGTGAAATAATTTCTGCAAATAATCTTGATATAGAAAAAGCCCGGAAAAACGGAACAAAAGAATCTTTAATTGATAGGTTAATGCTCAATGATGACCGTATTGATGGAATCATTGAAAGCGTAAAATTTGTAGTTGCCCAGACAGATCCGATTGGCGAAGAATTGCTTGGATGGAAAACTCCCAATGGTTTAAATATCAGGCAGGTCAGGGTTCCGCTCGGGGTTGTCGCAATTATTTACGAAAGCCGTCCTAATGTTACGGTCGATGCGTTTTGTCTTGCCTATAAAAGCGGAAATGCTGTTTTGCTCAGGGGTTCTTCGTCTGCGTATAATTCAAATAAAAAAATTGTAGAAATCATAAAAAACGCACTTTCAAAAGCAAAGGATTTTTGCGGAATCCCGGAAGCGATTGAACTTATCGAAGTTTCTGAAAAAAATCACGATGACGTAAATCAGATTTTAAATGCTGTCGGAAAAATTGACGTCGTTCTTCCGCGTGGAGGAAAGAGCTTAATTCAGAATGTCGTAAGCAATGCACGAATCCCGGTTATAGAAACAGGAAGCGGAGTCTGCCATTTGTACGTAGACGAGTTTGCAGATTTGCAGATGGCTGCCCGGATTGCAGAAAATGCAAAAATCCAGCGCCCTAGTGTCTGCAATGCGATTGAGTGCATTCTTGTAAATGAAAAAGTTTTTTCAAGTTTTTTACCGATGCTGGCAAAAAAATTTGACGGCAGGGTTATGATTCACGCTGATGAAAAATCATTTGCAGTTTTGAACGCTGTAAAAGAATGTGAAGGACATCTTGAAAAGGCAAATGAAGAAGATTACGGCAAGGAATATTTAGATTACGAGTGCTGTGTAAAAATCGTGCCGTCAATAGAAGAAGCAGTTGAATACATCAATGTGCACAATACAAAACATTCTGAAAGCATCATTACAAATGACAGAAAAAATGCCCAGTATTTTCAGGCAATGGTTGATGCAAGTTGTGTCTATGTAAATGCCTCAACACGTTTTACAGACGGCGGTGAATTTGGCTTTGGTGCGGAACTTGGAATAAGCACGCAAAAACTTCATGTCAGAGGTCCGATGGGAATAAAAACGCTGACGACGACAAAATTTTTGATAGACGGTGACGGTCAGATACGCTAAAGCAAAATTACAGTTTATTCAATTTGATGAGTTTAAATAAAAGTCCGCTTGTCAGCGTTGTGTCGATTCTGATTTTGCGGACATTTTTATTTAGGAAAAATGCGTTTGTAAAAACAGTCTGTCCGCCGTTTATAAAAGTTTCGCAGGAATAAGTGTCAGCGATAAATCTGAACGACAGCGTACCGTTTTTTGTTTTTTGAACTTTTACAGCGCGATTATTGATTGCACCCCCATTACCGATTGAATTGCTGCGGTCAAAATTTAACTCCATTGAAGATAAATCAAATGTAAATAAAACGAAATGATTTTTGTCATCAAAAATTTTGACTGAAAATTTTTCGTCCTGAAGATTCTCTGATTTACTGTCGGGCAAAGTAAAAGTAAGGTCGAGTTCAAACTGAGGATAATTGTATTTGTCAAATGAGGCAAATAAATTTTTGCTTATTCTGCCTGACAGAAATGGCATTGTCTTGATTTTTTCTTCGTATTCTCTGACAGGGCGCTGGTAAAGGCAGTCGTCTTTAAAAAAGAGTTCGCGCGGTAATATCATCATTCCAGACCATGAAAAATTTTTGGGAGTTAAATATGATTCCCAAGCTTGAAGCCATGCAATCATAATTCTTCTGCCGTCAGGTGACTGCATTGTCTGCGGTGCATAAAAATCGATTCCGTAATCAAGTTCTGCGGCGTAAAAATTATTTTCGGTGCGGACGTCTTTTGTAAAAGTAAATTTTTCTTTATCAAAAATTCCTGTCATATAAACAGAATTATTGCCGTCATGAAAGCCTTTTTGTTTGTCAGACTGAACTTGCTGAGGGCTTATGATAATTACGTCTCGGTTTTCAAGATTAAAAATATCGGGACATTCCCACATTCCGCCAAGTTCTCCGTTTGTTTCTGCAAGAATGTTTTTAAATTGCCAGTGGATTAAATCTGCAGAAGTAAAAACTGCCAGTGCGCCGTTTAAATCTTTTTTCTGGATAACGGCAGCGCAAAAATAATTGTCACCGTCTTTCCAGATTTTAGGGTCGCGAAAATCAGTTTTGTTAAATTCAACTTTTAAGTCGTCAGATTTTATTACGGGATTTTGCGGAAATTTTGAATAAGTTTTTCCGTCACCTGTTGCAATACATTGCTGCTGGATATTTTTGTTTTCGTCTGATTTTGTAACGCCTGTGTATATTAAAATGTGTTTTTCGTTTTCGGCAAGGGCAGTTCCGCTAAAGCAGCCCTGATTGTCAAAAGCAGAATCAGGGAAAAGCGCTGGTTTAAGATTTTTCCATTTAAGGAGATTTTGTGAAACTGCGTGTCCCCAGTGCATAGGTCCCCACTTTGTGTCAAACGGATTATGCTGATAAAAAAGGTGAAATTCTCCGTTAAAGAAAGAAAAGCCGTTCGGGTCGTTCAACCAGCCTTTTGGACAAGAAAAGTGAAACTTTGGTCTGTTTTTATTTTTGAACATTTTATTCCTGCTGAATTTAGTCTTTAAAATATCATAACTATTATATCGAAAAAGTATATAACTTGCTACAAAACTTTATAACGTGTATTATTTATTTATGCACGACGACATTTCAAAGGCAATTCAAGAATCACGAAAAATTGTAATAAAAATCGGTTCCAATACGCTGGCAAAAGCAGACGGAACTCAAAATACAGAATTTATGGCAGACTTTGCGCGACAGTGCGCTGACTTGATAAAAGGTGGAAAACAGATTGTGCTTGTTTCATCTGGTGCACAGGTTGCAGGTGTTTCTACGACAAAAGAATGGGCAAGAAAAAAAGACGTCCACTACAGGCAGGCGCTTTGTTCTATCGGGCAGGTCGAATTAATGCACCAGTGGCGCAAGGCATTTCAGGCGCAGAACCTTCATATCGGTCAGCTGCTTTTGACAAAAGATGATTTTGAAAATGAGCACCGTTCCCTTAATATCCGCAATACTTTGTTTACGCTAGTTGATGAAGGCGTAATTCCGATTATAAACGAAAATGACTCTGTGTCGTTTGATGAAATTAAAATCGGTGACAATGATAACCTTAGTGCGCTGACTGCGATTTTGTGGAGTGCTGATTTGCTGATTTTGTTTAGCGACATAGACGGGATTTATTCTGACAATCCGAAGTCTAATCCAGATGCTGAACTTATTGAAACTGTAAGTTCGATTACGGATTTGCGAAGTTCAATTAAAATCGGTGAAGCAAATTCTTTTGGGACAGGCGGAATTGAAACTAAAATTCAGGCGGCAGAAAAAACTACTGTGTACGGGATTCCGCTTTTGCTTGCGAACGGTTCAAAAGAAAATGCGCTGGAAAATTTGAAAAACGGTCTGTCAAACGGAACTTTGTTTTTAGTCGAATAATTTTTGGAGAAAGTATCGTGGAAAAAGTCGTTACATTTGGCGAATTAATGCTGCGCCTTATGCCTGAAGGACATTCAAGATTTGTTCAGGTGAATAATTTTAATGCGGAATTTGGCGGTGCAGAAGCAAATGTCGCTGTAAGTCTTGCTAACTTTGGACTGGATTCGTATTTTGTAACAAAACTGCCTCAAAATCAAATCGGACAGTCGGCATTGAACAGCCTTCGTCGTTTTGGGGTTAATACGCAGTTTGTTGCTCGTGGTGGTGACAGGCTTGGAATTTATTTTCTTGAAAAAGGGGCATCTCAGCGAGGAAGCCTTTGCATTTATGACAGAAAAGGTTCTGCGTTTGCGGAAAGTTCAGCGTGTGACTATGACTGGAACAAGATTTTTGAAAATGCAAAATGGTTTCATATAACGGGTGTGACGCCTGCGCTTTCTGAACATACGGCAGAACTTACACTTGAAGCATGCAGGGCGGCTTCAAAACTCGGGCTGACTGTTTCCTGTGATTTGAATTACCGCAGTAAATTGTGGTCAAAGCAGCAGGCAAACGAATTTATGACGAAGCTTGCGCCATTTGTTGATGTCTGCATCGCAAACGAAGAAGATGCGCTGAATGTTTTTGGCATTCAGACACAAAAGACAAATGTTGACGACGGGATTATCGACAGGGCGGCTTTTGTAAAGACTGCGGAAGAATTAAAAAACAGATTCGGTTTTAAAAAAATTGCAATTACTCTGCGACAGTCAATAAATGCGGACAACAATAACTGGTCAGCTCTTTTTTATGACGGCAAAGAAAGTGTGTTCAGTAAGATTTATTCGATTCACATTGTGGAACGCGTAGGTTCAGGCGATGCTTTTGCTGCGGCGCTTATTTATGCACTTCTTATGCAAAGTGAACATAACGCAGATTTTGATTCAAATCAAAAAGCCGTAGAATTTGCAAGCGCCGCAAGCTGTCTTAAGCATACGATTGAAGGCGATTTTAATCAGGTATCTGTCGAAGAAGTTTTGCGCCTTGTCAATTCAGAAGGAACTGGCCGAGTAAGCAGATAAAATGCCGGGTTTAGTTTCTGGCATTTACGGCAGTTGAAATAAGTTCACTTGCTCTGCTGTTTGTAAACCATTCCTTTTGCGTGCGGTCCATATAGCCGAATGCTTCGCTTGGGTTTGAGTTTGTTTCCTGACCGTTGTCCCACAAAAGCGCTGCAACATTGTACTGTTTGCAAAGTTCAAGATAATATTTAAACCATGCTTTTCGTGCATCAAAATTGCTTTTATTTGTAGCACCCATTTCGCCGATTACGACAGGAATTCCTTTTGAAATGAAAGTCGTATTTAAATCAGTGAAGTGCTGGGATAATTCTTTTTTGTCGATTTCTGTAAAATCTGTATGACCGCCATCTCCACAGTTCATTGCAAAATTGTATGGCGTGTACATGTGGACAGAAAGGACAAGCCTGCCTGTTGCTGAGTCAGAAGGAATTTTGAAAAGTCCTGCGTTTTTTGCATTGATTGCTGCATACGGAGATGCAACATACGACGGAAACATTATTACGCGGTTTGTATTGTTGCCGCCGGCAGAACGGATTGTATCTACGGCTTTCTGGTTTAATTCGTTGATTATGCTGATTGCGGTTTTGCATGTATCGCAAGTTGAATCCCAGCCCCATTCATGAGGATCTCCAATCAAGCGCGGTTCATTTAATGTTTCAAAAACAAGGCGGTCATCATAATATTTAAATTCTGTGGCAACTTGTTTCCAGATTGATTCGACAAATTTAAGTGATTGTGTTTTGTCAGTTTCTTTGAGTGTAAAGCCGGCATTTGTTCCAAGAGAATCGCCGTCATAATTATCATGATGAATATTTATGATTACGTATAATCCTTTTGAATATGCCATATCAACGACTTCTTTGACGTGGTTCATCCATTCAGAATAAATGTTAAAACTGGAATCAACATGGTTATGCCAGGAAACAGGGATTCTGACAGATTTAATGCCTGAATCTTTGAGTTTCTGGAATAATTCGGAAGTTGCAGTGCCTTTAAGTCTCCAGTCAATTTCCTCAGAAGTTTTTGAAGACCAATTGCTGCCGCTGTTACAGGCATCTAGTGTATTGCCTAAGTTCCAGCCGAATTTCATTGAATTTACGACTGCGGTTGCAGATACAGTTGAGTCATTTGACGACGGCGAAGTACAGGAAAAAAATGTAATGACAGTTAAAACGGCTAATAAAGAAACGATGGAATTAAAAATTTTTTTCATATTTCCTCCAGACGGATTTTATTTCTGCTTATTCCTGACAGACAACTTTGCAGAACTGTTCGATTTCTGAAACGTACATATCGATGCCGGTTTTCCAGAAATCTTTTTTAGTTATATCAAATCCTGCTTTTTTACACAAATCTTCGCAGGTCATTGAGCCTGTATCAGAAAGCAATTCGCAGTATACGTCGACGAAGTTTTTGCCTTCTTTTTTGTAGCGTGCATATAATGCGGCAGAAAAAAGCTGTCCGAATGCGTACGGAAAGTTGTAAAAATCAAGGTCAACGCTATAGTAGTGAGATTTTACTGCCCACATATATTCGTGGCGTTCGTTATTTAAACCGTTGCCGTAAGATTTTTCCTGAGCATCTTTCATAAGACGGCAAAAATCGTCTGCTGTAAGTTCGCCTTTTTTGCGTTCTTCAAAAACAGAGCGTTCAAAATAAAAGCGGCACAGAATGTCGACTAAAACCTGACACGTGTCTTGCAAATCAAGTTCCAGGATTTTGAGTTTGTCAGAATCAGAAGCACTTTTGAGAATGTCCTGTTTTACGATAGTTTCTGCAAAAGTGCTTGCTGTTTCTGCGAGTGTCATCGGGTAAAGCGCGTTTCTGAAATCTTTTTCTTTTCATATTCTAAATCTTTAGCATATGTTTCGATTAATATTAAATAATTATTCCTTTTAAAATCAGCTTTTTCAAGTTGCCCTTTTTTGATATCATATTCTTCTAAAAATGATTTATAATCATTATAATTAGTAATTACAGCTCTTTTACTTTTATATTCACTTATTTTAACATTTCCTAATGATAAAATTTCACTATTTTTAGGTCTATTAGCTAATAAAGCTTCTTTTATAAGAATAATAGTTGTAAGTACAAATACGGCTGCAGCAATATATAAAGCTACTTTTTTGTAATCTACTTCTTGCTTTTTAGTTTTCTTTTTCATCTTCTACACCAATCTCCTTTTTTATTTCTTCAATCTTTTGTGTTGTAAGTTGTATATTACTTACTATTTTTATTCCAGCATTATTAAATTTTGTTTTAATAATGCTCGACACCTCATTAATAGTTAAAGGCATTGCCTCTATATATGAAATTAATGATAGGTTATTTTCTACATTATTTGCATCAATTATAGCATAAAAATACTCACCATTCTTCATCCATACATATATATTAATATTCTTAGAAGAATTGTATGATTCATAATATTTTAAACGTTCTTTATTAACAAAAATTTTCGTTTCAAATACTAAATCTTTTTTATCTTCAACTATAAAATATCTTGATGTATTTATACATTC
>SAMEA3663136__coassemble_60_pt1 | contig 26368 bp, 27 predicted proteins | sample SAMEA3663136__metabat2_low_PE_008 | metagenome-assembled genome bin SAMEA3663136 (sample SAMEA3663136) | pig gut metagenome | biome: pig gut; feature: pig-associated habitat; material: faeces | place: Denmark | collected 2012
AATAATTTTATTTAAATTTTGTGTATTCTGTGAATAATTTCTCCTCAGAGTTTCTTTCTTTTCTCTTTCTCGCTGTCTTTCTGATTCATTTATTATTCTCACTTTGTTAAGGTCTTGTTTAATCTCAGCCGTATTTTTTAAATATGAATTTCTTATTTCTTGTTCTGTAGCATTTTTATCATAACCTTTGGTTCTAAAAACGCCGAAGTTGAGATACATTGCTGTTGGTTTTATTAAATACTCACCATTCTGTATAGATTTCATTATTTGTTCTGTTATACCAGAAAAATAATAAATACTTTTTGTTGGTTGCGTTGTGTCTTCTTTAGTTGTTTCGTATGATGCATAAGCTATCTGACGAAATCCTTTTAAAAGTAATTTATTATCTTTATCGTATATGCCAAACTCAAAATCATAAGGAAGATATTTACCAAACATTACATAATTAGAACTATCTTCAAATGAAGAAAAAGAAGCTAAAACTAAAGGTTTAGAGAAATTTTCTAAATTTATTGACCACCTATATCGAGTCGCTGGTACAGACATTGCTATCCCAGTCTTTTTATGAAATTGTAATATTTCAGAATGTAATTTATCTTCATATTCTTGGAAAAGATTTTGTATCTGAACATTATATTTTTCTTTTATTTTTAATACTGCATCAATATCTTTTAAAGTTGGATTGTATGTGTTTATACCTGCTTTTTCTACTTCGTTTTCAGAAGCAAGTTCTATTTCTTGTATTTTTTTGATATATCTTTCTTCATCAATAGAATTAAAATAAACATTGGTATTTGGAATTAAATTTGCGTTTTTTCTCTCATTTAATTCCCACTCATAAACAGGGGAACTAATATAATAGCCGTTTCCTCCGTAGGTTTTATAAGAATTAACTATTGTTGTATATTTTGATAGATAATAATAATGAGCTTCGTCATCATTATCCCAAATATCTGAGTTTGTCAAACAATTTGATATGGCTTTAAATTTATCAGAAAGTTTAAAATCATATTTCATTAAGTATGTCGCTGTTTTATTTTTATAATCCAATTCTCCTTGTTCTAGTTTATCATAATAATAAAATTCATAAGGTGAAAACTCAGTAAAATATTTATAAAACTCAAGTATAACATTTCGCCACGCTTCTTTTGGATCATCCCATATTGAAAGTTCAAGTCCACTTGGACCTTTGCTTAATTTTGTGCTAATAGAATTAAAATTCTGCCTAGCTTCTGGTAATGCATTTTCATCATTCATAGCATCATAATAATAACCAAGCGCATAAATAAACTCTTTTTTTTCTTCATATTCTTTTGCTTTCGCAAGGTTTGCTTCATAATTTTGGGCAAATGCTATTGTTGACATAAAAATCACAAATATATAAATCATTAATTTCTTCATTTTTTTCCTCACTCTATTAGTAAAAAATTACTCGATGTTAAATGAACTATCAAATCTCCTAATTATAAACCAAACTATCAAATATTGCAAATTCTAAAATGTAATTAGTAAAATCTTTATAAAATATATGCATGAGTTTCAAAGAAAACTTGAAAGAAGCAATGTATTGCAAAAATCTCACAACTGTTCAACTTGCAGCATTAACAGATATTAATTCTGGAACTATCAGCAGTTACTTAAAAACAAAGAATTCTATGCCACCTGTGGACAAAGCTCTTAAACTTGCGAAAGTTTTAGATGTTAGTGTAGATTTTTTAGTTAACGGTTTTGAATCAAAAACAGAATCCTCAATTCAGCAAAAAAGTCCTTTTTCATTAGAAGTTTTCAAAATTGCTCAAAAAATGGATGGACTTGATAAAGATGAATTATCTATTGTAACTAATTTGGTTAATTTTATTCGAAAGAAGAAAATGTAAAAGAATTACATGATTGTAGCTGATATAAAAAACTCTTGACTTCACTATGGTACTGCATTCTATTTGTTTTAAAAGGTCTCCATTAACCTGCGGTTTCAATCCGTAAAGAGATGAAGATTAAAGAGTGGCTGCTTGGTTTCAGGCAGCCTTAATTTTTGGAAAAAAAAGAGCGCCGTCGCAACGCCGCTCTCGTAAGGAACACCAAATAACGTGCCCTTCAATCTACTAATAATATAATGTAGTAAAATCTTTTTGTCAAATTATAAAGCTGAAAAAACTTTGTACGCAAAATCATAACTAGATTTAATAAGATCATTACCTGAAAAATAGTCTTTGTGTTTCAGCATTCTTTTTGTAAATAGACTTCTTAATGCTTTTCTATGTTTTGATATAACAGTTTTGGTTGCTATAGTTTTTAAAGCATAAATCGTACTTACAAATTCTAGCATAGCAAGACAGGACAATTTCTTCTGCCTTTGTTTTTTACTAATAGTTTTTATATTAGATACAAAGATCCCAAGCTCTGCTGGGATGAATGTTAAATTTGTCTGTAAGTCAGCAATTAAGCAGTTATTATGAGCACATGCATTTCTTAGATTTTTCAGCATTTTTAAAATAGGAATGCTAATTGGCATTTTGATTTTCATGACCTTATAATAAAATTCGTAAAACTTTATGAAGTCTCCAAAGGTTAGAAATTCAAGTAAGACCCAAACTGGACAATCATTAAATGCGGTAATTTTATATTCATTACGCTTCTTCTGATTATTAAAAATCTGTGTAACAGTAAAATATTTTTTCAAAAGATTTGCAGTAAATGGAGAAGTTGTAGATGCTTCTAGTTTTCCGACAATAAAAGGGTTTGCCTTTAAAAAATTATCAACAATTTTGTAACCATCATCTTTTGAATTTTTTTCAACATCCTGAAGAAGGTGTATTTTCAAATCATGTTCTAAATCAAAACAAATAGAAGATAGTTCCATTCGCAATAATGAATCAATTTCAGACAATTCTTGTAGATATCCAAAATCAAGCCCAATATATTTTCCTTTATTTTGACCATTTAAATATTTCTGATAATTCTTTCGGTATGATGCAGTTCGAAGATAATTGTTTATGTCAAACAGATATTTTTCAGCATGTTTCTCAGAAAACTTGGAAAAAGAAATTCCTTTTTCGACTTTCATTTTTGTAACGAGTTGTTTTGCTGTCAATTTAGGTTTATTTTGAATGTTCGACATAACAAAAGCGTATCATATTTAAACTTAGTTTTCTAGATTTGTAATTGAATTATTTATAGAGAAATTAAGATAAGAAAAAATTTGACGATACCATTTTTGTATATGTATTTATATAAATCTTTCATAATGGAATATATTAATGTCTGAACAATTTGATATGGAAATTTATAATATTGCTTTAAGAAATGGTTCATATACAGAACCCAAAACCGATGTTCGACCAACATCAAATCTTGTATTTGTTGGAGACAGTGCACCTAATTCAAACCTTACATATTTAACAGAAAGCAAAAAACAAGGAAATGTTGAATATAAACAGTTTAGCAATAATGAAGGTAATTAGTTTTTAAGGTTAAAATGAAATGATAGCAAATTGCGACAGCAATTTACCATACGGGTTTTAGGGCGGAGCCCTAGGAGAAAGGGGTGTGGTGAAGACGCGACAAAGCAGAACAAGTGGCAAAGTTTACTTTGACACTTGTGGAGCGACTCGCGGCTGAACCCAGGGGGAAGGCCTTCCCCCCTCCTCATCTTTATGAATCAAAAGATTATGATTTTGGGAGGAGGTCCTAACAGAATTGGTCAGGGTATTGAGTTTGACTACTGCTGCTGTCATGCGGCTATGCAGCTTAAAGAAATGGGTTACGAAACGATTATCGTAAACTGTAATCCTGAAACTGTTTCTACTGATTATGACACTTCTGACAAGCTTTATTTTGAGCCTGTTACAACTGAAGATGTTCTCCAGATTTATGAAAAAGAAAAGCCGATGGGCGTTATCGTTCAGTTTGGAGGGCAGACTCCGCTTAACATTGCCCGCGAACTTCAGGAAAACGGGGTAAATGTTCTTGGTACTTCTATTGATTCTATTGATGCTGCTGAAGACCGTGATATTTTCCGCCACATGATGGAAAAACTTGAGATTCCTATGCCTGAAAGCGGAATGGCTATCAATTTTGATGAAGCTAAGGCTCTTGCTGATAAAATCGGCTATCCTATTATGATTCGTCCTTCGTTTGTTTTGGGCGGTCGCGGTATGGAAGTCATTTATGATGAAAATACTTTGAAAGAATATGTTGCAAAAGCTGTTGGTGTAACTCCTGACCGTCCGCTTTTGATTGACCGATTCTTGAAAAACGCTTTGGAATGTGAGTCTGACGCTCTGGCTGACGGTAAAAATGTTTATATTCCGTCTGTTATGGAACATGTTGAACTTGCAGGCGTTCATTCTGGGGATTCTGCGTGTGTAATTCCTCCAGTTTCAATTCCTGCCGAAAATCTTGCAACAATCAAAGAATATACAAAGAAGATTGCTTCGGCTTTGAAAGTTTGCGGTTTGATGAATATGCAGTACGCTATTGAAGACGGAAAGGTTTATGTAATTGAGGCTAACCCTCGTGCTTCGAGAACTGTTCCTCTTGTGTCAAAAGTGTGCGACACTCAGATGGCACGCCTTGCAACACGTCTTATGCTTGGTGAATCTTTGGAAAGCCTCGGTCTCAAAGACAAGAAGATTCCTTACTACGGAGCAAAAGAGGCAGTTTTGCCTTGGAACCGATTCCCTGGAGTTGACCCGATTTTGGGACCTGAAATGCGTTCGACTGGTGAAGTTTTGGGACTTGCTGAAACTTTCCCTCTGGCATTCTACAAATCTCAGGAAGCTGCTGGAAGTGAGTTGCCTCATGCGCCTGCTGCCTGGGAAAACAAGAAGGTTTTGATTTCTTTGAGCAACAAGGAAAGTCAGAAAGACCAGGTTTTGATGATTGGAAAAACTCTCAAAGATTTGGGATTTACTCTTGTGGGCACTCAGGGAACTGCCGACTTCTACAACGCAAACGGAATTAAATGCGAAGTTGTAAACAAAATTGGTGGCGGCCGCCCTGATGTTGTAGATTTGATTATGAACAAGGAAGTTTGTCTTGTAATCAACACACCAAAAGCTAAGAGAAACTACGCTGAGGACAGGAAGACAATCCGCAAAGTGTGCCTGAAGTACAAGGTAAGCTACATCACAACGCTTGCTGGGGCTGTTGCGGCTGTTAAGGGTATTGAGGCGGTAAAAGGCGGCCACGGTGGTGAGGGAAGCGTGAAATCCCTTCAAGAGTATCATGCGATGATTAGGTAAGGTGGTGCACTGATTGGAAACGGCTGACACCGTTTCTGTAGTGTTCTGCGGTTAAGTGCTTGCATAACGGGTATTGAAATCATCGTTATAAAACAGAAAGCCAGTCTTGAGTTATTCGGATTGGCTTTTTTTATTGCAGAAAAACAACTTGGAATAAACGATGTTGATGCTAGATTAGTTTTAAAATGGTTTTATATGTTTCCATAAGTCCAATGTAGCTTGCCGATGTTATGCCTGCGATTCTTCCAGATACTTGAAAATCTGTTCTATTTGAATTGAGAATGAAATTATGTCGTTAAACAGAATCAGGTTCTGTGAAGCATTGTCTGCAAATTCTTTGAGCTGTTTAAGATTGCGTTTTTTTACGCTGTCAAGAACTGTGCGGATAGTCTGGTGGTTGCAGTCAATTAAGTCAATCATACTTTGGGCACATGATGAATTTGATTTTGCTTCTGTTCCCATTTTGGCAAATATGTCTTTTGAATGGTCTGTTGAATGTACGAGGGAAGCAAGGAGTTCTGAATTTTGATGGCTTTGTTCTGAAAGGATTTGAAGTTTTGAATGAAGTTCATTTACGGTTTTTGCAATTTCATCAGAGGCTCTTTTTGTGTTTTCGGAAAGTTTTTTGACTTCGTTTGCGATTATTCTAAAACCGGCTCCTGCTTTTCCTGCATGTGCGGCTTCGATAGAGGCATTGAAAGAAAGCAGGTTGGTACGTTCTGAGATTTCGTTGATTTCTTCCATGTGTTTCATTATTTTATGGATTTGCTCGCCGAAATTTTCAATGCTTGATTTGAGGTTTGCGTTGTTTTTTTCTACTTTGTCGACATCTTTTGTAAAGTCTTCAAAAGTACTGACAATTTGGTCGCTGGCTTCTTCTGTTCGCTTGAAGTTTTTTATAAGTTCGCCTGCATTTTCTGAAAGTTTTTCGTCTGTGTCTGACAGTTGTTTGAGAGCGCTTCTTTCTTCGCTGTCTGCTCCTGATTCGTCTGACATTCTGTTGATATAGTCCTGTGCGTCTGTATCACCTGATACGTTTTTTGCACAGTATTCCATAAGGATTTTTGCGAGTTCCTTTCCGCCGTTTATTGCTGTTGCCTTGTCCATTTTACTCTCCGATTATGATGTTGACCAGAGTCTGATTTGAGTTTATGCGTCCAATCTGTTCTCCGTAACTGGAAAATCCTGCAAATTTAAGTCCGTGCGATGAATAAAGGCTGCATATTTTCTGACAGAGATTTTGCTGCTGAAAAATAATTGTACGCAGAATGCAGTTTATAAGAATAATGCATTTTGGATGCGGAATTTCTTTTAGTGCAGTATTAAGTGAGTCTTCAATTTTTTCTTCGATAGGAACAAGCTCCATTATTTCTACAGTTGAATTTGTAAGGACTCTTGAATACATATTGATTGTTCCGTCATCGTTAAATCCTGCAATCGACGAAATGAATGTATGACCGCCGAACACTCGTCCAAACGGATTTGTAAGGGCAGCATCGCCAGCTTTTGATTCTGGAATTCCAAGAAGCTGTGCGAATCTTGTCCGCGGGTTCATTCCGTCAAGGGAAATGATTTTTCTGATTCGCGTATCTGCCTGTGTGATTTTTGTCCGGCTGCCAGTCGGTTTGAAAATGTTTTCTTTCTGGATAAAGAACGGAAGCGGCGTTTTTACAAAAAGAATTACGGCTCCGTCTGAAACGACTGTGCCGTTGTAACTTGCAAAAGTCTTCTGAAATTTAAGGTCATCGCCTGCAGAACCGCCTGCAATCATAAAATTGTCGTTTTTGATTACCGAATAAAAGAACGAAAGAAGTGCTTCTTCTGCATTGCAAAGTCCGTTTACAAATGTAATTGCAAACGCATCTTTATGCGACATTGAATCTGCACACTTAATTCCGATTTTTCTTGCGGCATCTTCAAGTTTTTGCTTGTGCACAATCGGAAACTTGTCAACTCCGTCAAGTGCAATGCCTGAAAATCTTGTTCTTCCGCAGGAAAGCGCCGAAAGCACTATAGACTTTGTAGTAAATCCTGAATTGGAAATTTCTCCTGATGTTGTAGTTCCTATAACTTCTGCATTGCAAAACTTGTCGTGAAGCAGAGATGAAAGCAGGGAAAAGTCATAATCCGAAGATGCAAAAAAAAGAACTGCATCATATTTGTCAGGAATGTTTTTTAACTGCTGTATAAGTTCCTTTACGGCAATCTCTGTTTCTAGCTGATTAGTGAAAACAATTTCTTGTTCCATTTTTACTCCAGACTGAATCAAGACTTTTCCGTTGTTTTGGAAAGTTTTGTGTGATTATCTTTTTTTTGATTCTATCATAAAACTCTTTGTCTTGCAAACTTTTTTATTCTTAATCCAGTTTAATAAAACTTAAAATCAAAATGCAACAGCTAGAAAAAAAGGCTGCCGTGAAGCAGCCTTGTGGTTTTACGCTTTCCAAAGTTTGTGTATATTGCAGTATTCGTACGCGGCTTCGATTTTTTCGCCGGTGATTATTGCAAAATCGGCTTTTGGTTCCTGACCTGGTTTGAGCCATTTTTGCTGGATTCCAAGATTTGTCTGCAGTAAAATCCATTCGATGTAATGTTCTGTTTCCATCGGGTGAGTTTTAGAACCTACAGTTACGGTTACCATGTTGCCGTCAACACGGATAATCGGAACGTGTTTTTCTGTTGCTCCGTCTGTCGTTGCCGGCAAAAGAGCTTCCATTGGTTCGCCGCAGCAGATTGTCGGTGTACCGCTGTCTTTTACGATTGCTACAATTTTTCCGCAGTGCTTGCAGTAAAAAAATTTTAATTCCATAAATTCCTCCTAATAGATATTAATAGAATTTGAAAACTGAATTTTCAGGTTGTATTCCTGTTTCGTAATCGTGAATGTTTTGCAAAGATGTTTTTGCAATTTCTTCGAGAGCTTCTTTTGTGAGAAATGCCTGATGGCTTGTTATAATGACGTTGGGGAAGGTGAGAAGACGAATTAAAATGTCATCCGTAATTATGTTTTCTGACCAGTTGGAAAAAAAGAATTTGCTTTCTTCTTCGTATACGTCAAGGGCAGCTCCACCGATTCGTTTGTGTTTTAAAGCTTCAACTAAAGCGGATGTTTCTATCAGTGCGCCACGGCTTGTGTTTATTAAAATGGCATCTGGTTTTGTTAGCTCAAGGGAATGTTTGTTTATTATGTGTTTTGTTTCCTCTGTCAAAGGACAGTGCAGGCTGATTACATCGCTTGCAGAAAGAAGTTCTTTTAATGACGTGTACTCAAAGGAATTTTTTATAGCCCATTCTTGATCGGACTTTACGTCGTAGAGAATGATTTTCATTCCTAAGCCAGAAAAAATGCGCGCAGTTTCTTTTCCTATTTTTCCTGTTCCGATAATGCCTGCAGTGAGACCTTTTAAATTTCTTCCTGTAAGTCCGTCTAAAGTAAAGTTGCCGCTTTTTGTTCTTATGTAGGCTTGCGGAATTTTTCTTGTAAGAGCAAGGAGTAATGCAGTGGCGTGTTCTGCTACTGCGCTCGGCGAATAACATGGAACTCTGACAACTGTAATTCCAAGTTTTTTTGCAACTTCAAGATTTACGTTATTAAAACCGGCACATCGCAGGGCAACAAGCATTACGTTACATTCTGCAAGCTTTTGAAGAACTATATCGTTTAATGTGTCGTTTACAAATACACAAACTCCGTCATATCCACAGCAAGTTGAAACTGTTTTTTCATTTAATTTAAAATCAAAAAAATCGATTTTATTCTGATAGATTTTATTTGCTTCTTCAAACGATTGTTTTTCATATTGATGAGTATCATAAAAAGCAATTTTCATAATTTTCCCCCTTATTAAAAAAAAGTCTGTTGTATTCAGTTCTTTTTGAGTATTTATGAAAATTGTAGCAGGATTTGTCTGTGAAAAGGCGTCAGAATTCAGTCAACGGCAATCAAAAGATGTCAGAATAAGGGAAGTGCTGATTAACACTGAGAAATCCTCAGGTAAGATTCATTCAGTGTTCCTAAGAATTTTCTTTTTTTTGATGTAATTCTGAATTTTTTGTTTTGGATTTTTCTTCTTCGAGTTCAATTTTAAATTCTTCGATGAGTTGCTGTTTGGAAAGATGATTGCGTTTGCAGGCTGATTTTATCCGGCGGTAAATTGTTGATTCTGAAAAGCCTTGCAGTTCAATTGATTTTTGAAGTCGGTTTTTGCTAAGCTCAGTCAGAATTTTAATTTCATCGTCATAGAGAATCAGCTTTTTTCTTGGATAGCGTTCTGCAATGATGTAGTTAAAAACTAAATATAGCCATACTGCGCATGTGGTGTGCAAAAAATAATGACAGAGGTTTTCTTCGTTAAGTGCAAAGGCGATGCTTGTTGCAATAAAATAAAGTTGTAGCGAAATTCTTTTTAGCTTTGGAACGAAAAGTATGACGAGGAAAATTCCGAGCAGGCTTGTAAAATTGTTGTAAAGAAAAGTTTTTGAGAATGCGATTACAAATGTTAAAATTAACGAGTGAACCAAATAAAAGTATGGGAAGCTGTGTCTTTTAAAAATAAAAATGAACGGCACGTATAAGATTTGAAGGCTGATTATGATGTATGTCGTAATGTAAAAACCTTCGTCGAGTCCTTTCCAGATGTAAAGGCAACTTATTACGAGCGAGAGAATTGAAGTTGATAGGACAAATTCTTTTTCCCGTTCATTATTAAATTTTGGCATAATTTTTCCTTTTGTTTGTTTTAAATATTGTAACATTAAATGAAAAAAAATCCAGCATAACTTTTTCATCGTGCTTTTTTTTCTTTTGAAGTTATGCTGGATTTTTTTTGATAATGAAAGGATTTGAATTATGCAGTTAATATAAAAAAAATTAGCTGCATTCAGGTTTGACACTGAAAAATCCTCATGTAGGATTTATTCAGTGTTTCCTTAAATGACGTAATCGTTTGGTGGAAGAATTCGTTTTAAGAATTGTTTTGTACGTTCTTCTTTTGGTGTTAAAAAGAATTCTTTTGGATTGCCTTGTTCGATGATTTTTCCTCCGTCCATAAAAATTACGTGGTTTGCAACGTCTTGTGCAAAAGACATTTCGTGAGTTACTACAATCATTGTAGTGCCTTCTTTTGCAAGGTTCTTCATAACAGAAAGAACTTCGCCGATAAGTTCCGGATCAAGCGCTGATGTCGGTTCATCAAATAAAATGACATCTGGTTTGACGGCTATTGCTCGTGCAATTCCGACGCGCTGCTGTTGACCGCCGCTTAAACTTGACGGATAATAATTGTATCGTTCTTTTAAGCCTACTTTGTCGAGTGCTTTTTTTGCAATTTCTTCTGCTTCTTTTACGGGAACTTTTCTTGCAGTTACAAGACCTTCCATTACGTTTTCGAGAGCTGTCTTGTTGTTGAAAAGATTGTAATTCTGAAAAACAAAAGCTGTCTTTTTTCGTATTTCTGCAATTGTTTTTTTTGATGCGTTATTCAGCGTTGTGTGAATATTGTCAAAATCCATTTCGCCTTTGTCTGCCGGTTCAAGAAAATTTATTGTCCTTAAGAGCGTTGTTTTTCCAGAACCTGACGGACCTAGAATTACGACGACATCGCCTTTGTTTACTGTAAGGTCGACTCCTTTTAATACGTCTAATTTTCCAAATGATTTATGAACGTTTTTGATACTCAGCATATTCTGCACCTCCTCGTATGATTTGACTTCGTGATTTTTGTTTTACACCTTTGAATAATAATTTTTTTTCTGCAAGTCTGAATAAAAACTGAACTGCTCCGCAAATGATTATATAAACTAAAAATATATCGATGTATGATTCGATGTAATTGTAGCCGTATGATGCTTCGATTTTTGCGACAGCCGTTATGTCTTTGACTGTCATCATAAAAGCAAGCGAAGTATTTTTAATCAGCGTAACTGTAAAGGTACACAAGTTTGGGATTGCAGAAACTGCCGCCTGTGGGAAAATTATTCTCCAGTAAACTTGAAAAGGCGAAAGTCCGATTGTAATTCCTGCTTCGTACTGACCTTTTGAAACTGTCTGCAATGCGGAACGAAAAACTTCGCTTAGAGTTGCGATTGAGTTCAGCGAAAAAACGATGTACGCGTAAATGACAGGATTTAAATCGAATATGTTGATGTTTGAACCGATTGATTTAAATACAACATTTAGCAGACTTGGAACTAATGAATAAATTATCAAGATTTGCAGAACTATCGGAGTTCCTCGGATAATCGATACATAGAATTTTCCAATTGCTTCTATCGCTTTTATTTTGTTAGTTCTGCCGAGTGCAATTATTAATGCAGGCGTAAATGCAAGCAAAATTGAAATGACTGTGATTTTTAAAGTCACCGGGATCGCTTTTACGCACAGAAAAAAAGTTTTTACCATGTATTCAGTATTTAACAGCATTTGATTTTCCTTTTGATAAATTTTTTTCTAGTCCGCCGAATCCTTTTTCAATTAATACAGTCAGCGTCCAATAAATAATTGCAAGCGCTATGTAAGTTTCGATTACATATCCGCCAAAGTTTCTTGAAATGTAAAGGTTTCCTGCTCCCATTATGTCGACAAGTCCGATAGTGTAGGCAAGCGAACCTTCTTTTAAAAGTGAAATCAGTGAGTTGCCTAGATTTGGAAGTGCCGTGACAAAAGCCTGCGGAATTACGATACGGCACATCGCCTGCATTGGCGACAGTCCTATTGAAATTGCAGCCTCGTATTGTCCTTTGCCGATAGACTCGTATGCAGACCTGAAAATCTCGGCAAGTGATGCAGAATACAAAAGTGAAAGTGAAATTACTACAAAAATTATTTTAGGCCAGAAGTTTATGTTTACGTTAAAAACTACGAGTACAAATTTTGGCAACCCATAAAAAACGATGAACAGTAGCACGATTGCCGGCGTGCATCTTAGAGCATTTATGTATGCAGAAGCAAAACAGTGAGCAAATTTGTTTTTGCTGAGTTTCCATTTTGCAAGCAGACTAGAAAAAAGAATTCCAAAAATGATTGTTCCGAAAACGACTGCAAAAGTTATCCCCAAAAAAGGAAATACGTTTACCAGTGCTTTTAATATATGAATCGGTGAAAAAGGCCTGTTCATAATTCTCCTCCTGAATTCTGATTTGCTTTTGAATTTTGTTTTGCTCCTAGCGTTTATAAAATTAATCTGTTACAAACTTAAAGACATCTTCGCCAAAATATTTGAGCGAAAGTTTTTCAATCGTTCCGTTTGCTTTAAGAGTTTTTATTGCTTCGTCATAAGCATCTGCAAATTCCTGCTCTTTTATGTTGAACAATGGCCATGTAGGAATTCCTTTGTGTGCAGCATAAGATAATTTGTCTGCAAACTGATGGTACGGCCCGTTGTCTTCTACTATATTTTTCTGGTAAGAAAGCTTGATGTCAAAATATGCATCGTATCTGCCCTCGAGAACCCATGAATAAGCATCTGCAATCTGGAAAGTTTCTGATGGCAAAAGTTTTACTTGTTTATCCGGGTGCGAATTATTGTATTCTACAACGACATTGTACTGAGCATTCTGTGGTGCAATCGGTACGAGTTTTCCGCCACCGTTGTAAGTTGCAAGTGTTTCAAGACTGTCGATTTTACCTTCGTCAGATTTTCTGTAAACAATTCCGATTATCGATGCTCCGATAGGTTCTTTTGGAATTACGAATTTCTTTTTTCGTTCTTCTGTAATCCATGCGCCTTTTGTTCCGACCTGATATTTGCCAGTTTCAATTCCAATTAAAAGTTCATCATCTGAAACGCCATGGAATTTAAACTCATACTGCGGAAGAAGTGCGTCTATTTCTTTTAAAACTGCAACTTCAAATCCGTCAGAATTTCCGTTTTCATCAATAAAGTCGTACGGAATGTAATAATTTGTGTGTGCAACATTTATGATGCGTGCAGAATTTTCTGACTGAGTTTTTTTACTGCATGAAGAAAGTGCAATAATTGTTGAAAGTGCTAAGATTGAAATAACTGCTGCTTTTAAATTTTTTTTCATAATAAAATCTCCTTATAAAACCTTTAAAATTTTTTTCGCTTGTTTTTGCGTTTTTTATACAGCTGCTTCTCTTACCCATTCAAGATGTTTTAAATCGATGTCGTAAGGAACTGTACAGTCTGCGCCGAGAATGATTTTTTCTCTTCCCGATTTTTCAAGAATTTCTTTTGTCTGTTTTTTAATTTCTTCTTCGCTCCCCTTAAATAAAATGTCTTTCTTTGTATTTCCAAACCCTCCGATTACAGCTCTGTCACCGAATATTTTTCTGCCTTCTTCAAGCGGAACTCCTTCAACGACTGCTGCCCAGTTAACGATTGCAACAGGATAATCTTTGTACCACTCAAGGTGATTGCGCGCACCTTCATAACCACAGATGTGAAGGACGTTGTATTTGCTTATTTTTTGTGCTGCTTCAAGAATTTTGATTTCTGACGGAGCAACAACTTCTTTGTAAAGCTTTTCGTCAATGCGCTCATCTTGAATATTTTGTGCGCTAAGATAAATGCCGTCTGCTCCGCCTTCTGTAATTACGGCTTGTGCTAAATCTGACAAGTCTTGTGCAATTACGTCAAATGCGTATTTCACAGCTTCTTTGTTCTGGATTATTAAATCGGCTTCTTGTTTTGCGGCAGAGTTGTCAAATGCACCGATTAAAATTTTTAGTGAAGTTGCAGGGCTGAAAAGATTGTAGAAAGTTACCGGATTGTAAGAAAAATTTGCACGCTGTTTTTTTACAAGTTCAACTTGCTGGCGAATCCACTTATGGTCTTTTCCGAGCGGCTTGATTTTTAAAAGGTCATCTGCTGACGAAATATTTTTGAGAATTTCGTTCGGGTAGTTAAAATATCCGTCGCTCATCAACTTTACAAAGTCTGGCTGGAATTTTTCAAAAAAGTGTTTGTGCCCATCGATATTCTGCTGCGGAATTGACTCATCTGCAAATGCATCTTTAATTTCTGGGTGAACAAAATGAAACCAGAATCCTACAGGAACTCTGCTAGTTTTTTTTCCGTTGATTGCGTCAAGTACAAGTTCTCTTTTATTTTCGCTCATTTTTTTTCTCCTAATGTGTGAGTTTTAATACCTAGTAATTTAGTAGTTAATTACAAAAATAGTTATATTCTTAAAAACCTATTAAGTCAATAGGTAAATAGGGAAAATAAAAAGAAATTTAAAAAAAAATCCCGATTTAAAGATTTTTACTTTTAAATCAGGATTTTTTTTATTTGCTGAACTGTATCAATAAATTTTTACGAAAGTTTTAAATCTCCGTCTTTTATCCAGCCGAGTTTTCGCAGTATATTGCCGAACAAAAGGCTTAAAACTGCCGGCAGCACAACGCAGATTAAAAAAAGACCGAGCCAGTCAAATCCGCCCGGCGATATTGCAGAAGCTCCGTTTGCAACTGCCTGTTCACTTGGCGAAAACCAGCCTGTTATAACTCCGATTGGACCGACAAGACCGCATGTTCCCATCCCTGAAGAAATTGCCGCGCCGTTCATTTCCATTTTAAAAATGCAAGTTGCAATAGGACCTGTAATCATCGAAGCAAGCGTAGGCGGAATCCAGATTAACGGATTTTTTATTATGTTCGGCATCTGAAGCATAGAAGTGCCAAGTCCCTGACTTAAAAGTCCGCTTGTTTTGTTCTCTTTAAAACTCATCACTGCAAAACCGACCATCTGGGCGCAACATCCTGCAACGGCAGCTCCCCCTGCAAGCCCTACAAGTCCGAATGCCGAGCAGATTGCAGCCGAACTGATTGGTAGCGTAAGTGCAATTCCGATTACGGCAGAAACTATGATGCCCATTATAAAAGGCCTTAAAGTCGTAGCCCACATTACAATGTTCCCGATTGAACTTGCCGCAATGCCCAGGTATTTTGCAAAAAGAACTGTCAGAAGAATTCCGCTTAAAATCGTAACAAGCGGTGTTACAAGAATATCTATTTTTGTCTTTTTACTTACGAGATTTCCTAGTTCTGCTGTAATGATAGCAATAAATAAAACAGCAAGAGGACCGCCTGCGCCTCCTGTAACGTTTGCTGCTGCACCTATAGTTGCAAGCGAAAACAAAACAAGCGGATCAACGTGCATCGAGAACCCGATTCCTACTGCCATTGCCGCTCCGACAACGTTTGCATTCATTGCAAAATTTCCGGCTGTCACTAGAAATTGAAACGGCGGAATATCGCTGATTTTTAAAAGCTGCAGCCCTAAAGTCCTTACGATAGTTCCAACCAATAAAGAAGCAAACAGACCTTGAGCCATTCCACTCATGGCATCAATGAAGTAACGTTTTGCGTATTTGTTCATAAAAATTCCTCTTTTGTAATTTTTAGTAATCTACTATATAAAGAGATTTTATTCAATTAAATTAAAATTAACTCAAATTAAACTGAACGCTTTACATTTTGTTTTACTTTTCCCGGAATTGTTCGTATATTTAAAACTAGGTAAGTGCTGATGAACACTTGAGCGATTACGCAGCACTTTTCTGGAACATTTTATAGGAGCGTTTTATGAAAGAAATCAATCTTACAAACGAAACTTTTAAAGCTGAAGTGCTTGAAAGTGACAAACCAGTTCTCGTAGATTTTTGGGCAACTTGGTGCGGGCCTTGCCAGATGCTTTCTCCTGTTATTGCAGAAATCGCAGAAGAGCATCCTGAAATAAAAGTTTGCAAAGTGAACGTAGATTCCGAAATGGAACTTGCCTCTCAGTTCAACGTTATGAGTATTCCTTTTGTTGCAGTTTTTAAAAACGGTAAACTTACAGCATCTTCTGTCGGTTATCAGCCGAAAGAAAACCTTTTAAATCTTTTGAAATAGACTGAAAAAGACGAAAAAAAATATTTTTTATTCAATTTTTTTGTAACTTTTTTATTTTTATTCCGTTTATTTAGTATACATAATATGAAGTACAAAATAGAAACCTCCTCCAGAAGAGGCAACCTTTTACTCCTTTTAGGTTGCCTCTTTTTTTTCGCCTCGTGCTTTTAAGCAGTGTTTTTGTACTGTTGTAGATTTTGGTAATGTAGTATAAATTAATTCTATATGAGCAATTTGAACAGCCAGAAACTTCCTAAAATAATTTTTACTACTTTACTTATCGAAAAATCTCCGCAAGCGTTGCCTTTGGGTGCAGCTTGTGTTGCTTCTAGCGTAAAGCAGAATTTTCATACAAAAAATCTATGTTCTGTTTCACTTGTAACTTTTAATAAAGAAGATTTTGCTGTAAGTAAAAATGCTGAACATGAACAACTTATTGCAAGTCAAATTGCTCAGGAACTTTTAAAAAGAAATCCGGACATTGTCGGTTTTTCAATTTTTGTGTGGAACAGAATCGTTCTTGAAAAGGTTGCACGAATTTTGCAGAAGAACAATGTAAAATGCCTTGCAGGAGGACCTGAAGTTACCGCAAATCCGAAGTCTTTTGATTTTTTTGATGCAGCAGTTTCAGGAGAAGGTGAACTTAAAGTACCAGAAATAATTTACAAGATTTTGACAGGAAGTAAAATGCCTGAACAAAATAAAATCGGGCTTGCTTCAAGTTCACTTGACGACATTCCTTCACCGTATCTTGACGGAACGCTTGACCCTGCTTTGTATGGCGGCGCACTATGGGAACTTGCGCGCGGTTGCCCTTTTAAGTGCTCTTATTGCTATGAGTCAAAAGGCGAAAAAAATGTCCGCCGTTTTCCGCTTAAGCGCATAAAACAGGAACTTGATTTATTTGCGCAGAAAAAAGTTTCGCAGGTTTTTGTCCTTGACCCGACTTACAACTCAGACAAAAAAAAGGCTCTTGAATTAATAAATCTGATTGCACAAAAAACGCCTGACACTTTTTACTATTTTGAAGCTCGCGCTGAATTTATAGATAGACAGATGGCTCAAGCTTTTACGAAAATTCCATGTGCACTTCAAATTGGATTGCAGAGTGCAGATGAAAATGTGTTAAAACTTGTAAACCGCTCTTTTGACAGAAAGGTTTTTGTCCGCAATATCGGTTTTTTAAATGAAGAAGGAGTTGTTTTTGGACTTGATGTTATTTACGGACTTCCAGGCGACAGTTTAAAAGGTTTTAAAAACAGCGTAGATTTTGCAATTTCCTTGTATCCGAATAATCTTGAAATTTTCTGTCTTTCTGTATTGCCGGGGACTACCTTGTTTGACAATGCAAAGAACCTCTCTCTTGAATACGAAGAAAAACCGCCGTATCATATTATTAGGACAAAAACTTTTTCTGCAGAAAATCTGTCGGTCGCAGAAGAAATTGCAAAAGCCTGCAGTCTTTTTTATAATGACGGACGTGCCGTTCCATGGTTTAATACAGTGTGCCGTGCCATTCATTTAAAGCCTTCTGATTTTTTTGAACAGTTCTACAAATTTTATGTTCAGCATTACGGCAAAAGTTTTTCCTGCCGTGAACATCGCCAGGTCGAAAAAATCCAGTGTGAATTTATAAGGCACATTTTTACGCAGAAAAATTTTTCTGCATTACTGCCTGCTGCACTCGACTTGATTTTATTGAATGGTGCAATTTCGCGAAAAACTGATACCGGTAAATCTGAAAAAGTGCAGCTCCAGTATCCTGCAGAATACCTTGAATCTGAATATGCGATGGACTTACAGTTTTTTGTAAAGAACGTCAAAAAGCGGAAAAATGTTTTTACGACGTAACTCAAATTAATATTCGACGTAACTCAAATTAATATTGCTCAATGACAAAAAGCATTTTCCGTGTTATATTAATTATATGAACAAACCGCGATATTTGCCGATTGGCATTCAGACATTTGAAAAAATCCGTGTTGATAATGCTGTTTATGTGGATAAAACTCAATTTATCGAAGAACTGACGCGTTACAAGTGTCCATATTTTTTAAGCCGTCCGCGCCGTTTCGGAAAGTCGCTTTTTCTTTCGACATTGCGAAGTTATTTTGAAGGCCGCAAGGATTTGTTTGAAGGGCTTGCAATTTCTAAAACAGAAACTGAATGGAAGCAATATCCTGTTTTTTATTTTGATTTTAATGTTGGCGATTTTACCACAGAAGAAAATTTCAGAAACTCGCTTGGTCTTAAGCTTGATTCCTACGAAAAAATCTACGGTGTAAGAAATCCAAATGCCACAAGTCCAGCCGACCGTTTCAGTAACCTTTTGCAGCAGGCCCACGAGCAGACAGGACTTCAGGCAGTCGTTCTTGTGGACGAATATGATAAGCCTCTTTTAAACGCAATCGATGACCCATCCCTTGTTGATGCTTTCAGAAAAATTTTAAAAACTTTTTACGGAGTTTTGAAAGGCGAGGATGCGCACCTTCAGTTTATTTTTATCACAGGCGTAACCCGTTTTGACAAAGTGAGCATTTTTTCTGACCTGAACAATCTGAACGACATTTCTCTTTCCGAAAAATATTCTGCAATCTGCGGAATTTCTCAGGAAGAACTGGAAGCCAATTTTGCCCCTGAAATTGAAAACATGGCAGAAAAAAGCGGCTACACAAAAGAAGAATGTCTTGCAGAACTCAAAAAAAATTACGACGGTTATCATTTTTCGCAGGATGTGAATACTGACATTTACAATCCGTTCAGCCTGTTAAAAGCGTTCTCAGATTTGAACTTCGGAAGCTACTGGTTTGCAACAGGCACGCCGACGTTCCTTACCAAAATGATGCTCGATTCTGATTTTGACTACAAAGCTCTTGAAGAAGGTGTTGAAGTAAGTCTTCGCACCCTTGAAAATTACCGCCTTACTTCCAGCGAGCCGCTTCCGATGCTTTATCAGACAGGGTATGTAACGATAAAATCTTACGACAAAGAATTCCGAAGCTTTTTCTTGGGCGTTCCGAACGAAGAAGTAAAATACGGACTTTACGAGAGACTTCTTCCATTGTATGCAGGCTACACACCGAATTCTGACAACATCCAGGTGCTGAATTTTATCCGTGAACTCCGCGCCGGCAAAGTCGAAGAATTTATGGAACGCATAAACAACATTTTCGCCGCCGCCCCAAAACAGACGAACCAAAAACAGTACGAACTAAACTGTCAGGCTTTTATCTGGCTCATTTTTAAGCTGATGGGCGAATTTGTTTTGTGCGAAGTGCAGAACGGAAAAGGCAGAAGTGATGCCGTTGTCTGGCAGAAAGATGCAATTTACATTTTTGAATTCAAAATGGACGGCACTGCAAAAGAAGCAATGGAACAGATTAACAGCAAAGACTACCCGATAGCCTACAAAAACGACGGACGCAAAATCGTAAAGGTGGGCGTAAATTATTCCAGCACGGAAAAACAGCTTACAGAATGGGTGATTGAGTAATATTTTTTATTGTATAAAAATTTGACGAAAAGTTTTATAAGTGTTATTATATTTAACAGAGTAAAGGGAGTGCCCGAACATCGGGTTATCTCCACTAGTTGCGAATAGCCGCCACCAGTGAGTCAAACTTGGGCGGCTATATTTTTACTCTTTTTTATCTTTAAGATAAGAGAGCACTGCTACAACTGTAGTAATTATTGTGGCAACACAAGTTACCAGTGCAATAATACATTCACAAGTCATATGCAAGCCTCCCAAAAACAAATTTCGGTATAAACCGATTGAGTCCGGGAGATAACCGCCAGTTCAGGCACTTCTAAAAATCATTGTATCACAAAGTTTTTGTTTTTGTATATATCTGTATAGTAAAAAATCTTTCTCCAAAAAAAAGCATAGAACTCTGCTTTATGCAGAGGGCTGTGCTTTTTTTTGTTTAAATAAGTTTTCTTGGAAAAAAAGAGGTTTTTATGAAAAAAACACAGATTGTTTGCCGGTTTTGCGGCGATGGTAATGGCATTTGCTCTTGTACTTGCAGGATGCCAGCAGCCTTCTTCTGGCGGTGACAGTGGTTCAGTTGCAGTTGACTGGTCAAAAGCCGCAGTAGGCTACATAGTTCTGACAGACGGAACTTTTGTAAGCCCTGACAATTTTAATACAGGCATGACAGCCGCCGCCGTAATCGTGCGTGCGAAAAGTGAATATAAACCTGCACTTGGCGTAGGCATACATCATAATAGAACTGGTCTTGCATGGTGTACAAATGATGCAAATGCTTATAATGTAAAAATAACTGACTTGCAGTCGGATAACTGCAAGGACGGAAGCGACGGCTGGTACTTACCGACAGTAGCAGAGTTAGAAACGATTGACTCCAAAAGATCTAAGATTAATGAAAGTCTTAAGACAGCCGGCGGAAACCAGTTTGAAAAGAGTTATTACTGGTCTTGTTGTCAGTCTTTTTCCGATAAATACGCATACGAACTGTATTTCGGCAATGGAAGTACGGGCGACAACAACAAGTACAACGACAATTATGTGTGTAGTGTTCGGGCTTTTAACTAGTGACGCGTAGCGGCACGGATTGAACGGAAGTGAAAAAACAGCGTGTCAAGGTCTTGAGCGAAGCGTGCCTTTACGCGCTAGTTATTTAAATATTTAACATTTTTTGAGCCGGCTTAAGACGGCTCAAAAAATGTTACGATGCATGGAGAAATATTTTCTTCTCTTTACCAATTCCCCTAAAACTTCATATTCCTCTTTGTTTAAGTTGAAAAAAAACAAAAACAGATATATTATTTAGTATTATGACGTTTGAAGAGATTTTACCTAATATAATTCCAAATCGAGAAGAAACTGTAAAAAGATTTTCTGGAAACGTTGAGTTGCTTGAGAAATTTGTAAGAAAATTTCCGCAATATGATACGTGGCTCAAATTTAAACAGATTGCAGGAGATGACAACTGGGGCGAAATGGAAATGGTTGCCCATACATTAAAAGGATATTCCGGCAATATCGGTTTTCAGAGCCTTTATGAGTTGTGTTCCGAAATCGTAAAATTGATTCGGGAAAAAAAGTTTGATGCTGCAAAAAAAATTATCCCAGAGGCAGTGGCGTGCGGAGAGATTATAGAAAAACATATTGCGCAGATTAGTTAAAAATATCAATTTGCATTTTTTATGAATAAGGAGTATTGTGATGTCAGAGCAAAAGAAAAAGATTATAATTATTGACGACGTTGAATTGAACAGAACAATCCTTGGAGAAGCTTTTTCAAAACAGTATGATGTTCTCGAAGCAGAAGACGGTGAAGAAGGCTTAAAAAAAATTTATGCAAATGAAAATGATTTGGCTGCAGTTTTTCTTGACATCATCATGCCAGAAATGGACGGCTTTACAGTTCTGCAGGAACTTGAACGCAATAACATCATGCGCCATATTCCTGTTTTTATCATAACGACAGAAACTACAGATTATGTCGTTGAGCGCGCTTATGACTACGGTGTAATTGACGTAATCCAGAAACCGTTCAACTTGCTCATTATAGAGCGCCGCGTTGCCAACATCATCGAGCTTTTTGAAAACCGCGCACGTCTTGAAAAAGGCTGCACAGAAAAGTCAGAAAATCCTGCTCCTGCTGTACAGGAAAAAAAACAGAACGGCAAAGAAGAAATTTATAAACTTGCACTTGCAAAAATTTCAAAAATAATAAATCAGGTTGCAAAAGAGCAATGAAAGATTCATTTAAAGACTGCGCTTGCACACAAGAAAATCCAAACTGGAATAACTGCATTTTTCGCCAGTCTGCATTGTATGAGCGCGGAAATGACATAAGGTCAGAATTTGAACGTGATTATACGCGCCTTTTGCATTGTCAGGCATACCGCCGCTTAAAACATAAAACACAAGTTTTTTTTGCACCTCATAATGACCATATCTGTACGCGCATGGAGCATGTTCAGCATGTAGCTTCTGTTGCATGTACAGTTGCAAAATACTTAGGACTTAATGTCCAGCTTACGCAGGCGATTGCAACAGGTCATGACATAGGACATGCGCCTTTTGGTCATCACGGCGAAGACTGTCTTAATGATTTGCTTTTGCAAAAAGAAGGTTTGAATGCACCAAAGAAATTTTGGCATGAGCGGAACAGTCTTTTTTTTGCTGATTACATTGAAACATTGCCAAACCCTGACGGAGTTCAGCAGAATCTTGATTTGACTTATGCCGTACGGGACGGGCTTGTCTGTCATTGTGGCGAAATTGACCAGCAGGGAATAAAACCAAGCCCTGACAATCTTGATTAATATGCAAAAAAACGTCCCGGTTTGATTCAGCCTTATACGTGGGAAGGCTGCGTAGTAAAAGTTGCAGATAAAATTGCGTATCTCGGGCGCGACATAGAAGATGCCCGTGCCTATCATATTCTTGATATGAGTGCTTACCGTGAGCTTCGCGAAATTGTCGGTTCAACACTTGGTTTTGAAGGCAAAGGAAAAAAAGCATTCCGCAGCGGAAAGGCTGTAAATACTACAGTTCTTATAAATGATTTGATTGTAGATATGTGCGAGCAGAGTTCGCCGGAAAAAGGACTTTGTTTTAGCGAAGAATATTTTAAATTTATAATTGCACTTAAACGATTCAGTTTTTCAAAAATTTACAAGCACTGGCGCTTGGTCGAATTTCAGCATTATGCAAAAATCGTAATCGAAACGATTTACCGCACTTTAATGCGTACTCAAGTGTATGCCGCAAACGGCAGGGTCAGCACCGCGCTCAGGCTTTTCCCAAAACTGTGTGTTGAATTTGAAAACTGGCTTGTAAAATATTCAAACTATGAACCGATGTTCCAAAAAGACAGAAAAAAAATTTATCGTTATGATACAAAATCTGTTTTTGACATTAAAAATGATGAGTCGTTTCAGAAATGTGTAATCGAGTTTATTTCTGGAATGACAGACCAGTACGCAATAGAAATTTATGGAGAGATAATTCAATTTTAAAAACTGCTTCTTAAAAAAGAAAAAACGCCTGCAATAAGTTCAGCATGAAGTGTACGACGTGTAATGATATGTTATGTAATTGTGTTGACAGTCGTATGTAATGCCGTTGAAATAAAATTTTCTTTGGAGTAAGATATTTTTATGCAGCATGAAATCAGACATTTGAGTGAAGCGAATTTTAATAAAATCAAAAATGCAGTAAAAGATATTCTTGAAGCTTTGGGAGAAGACTGTTCTCATGGTGAAATTGCAAATACTCCGAATCGCGTTGCATTGATGTATGATGAAGTTTTTGCAGGAATGAGATATTCAAACAGGGAAATTGCAGAACTGTTCGGGCGCTGTTTTGAGATTCCTCAGACTACGGATATGGTCTGCATTACAGACATCGATGCGTTCAGTTATTGCGAACATCATCTTGCATTGATGTATAATATGAAAGTAAATGTTGCTTATATTCCAAAGAAAAAAATTATCGGGCTAAGTAAAATTCCGAGAATTGTCGATATGGTTTCAAAACGGCTGCAGCTTCAGGAAAAAATCGGAACTGACATTGCAGATATTTTGGAACTTGTCCTCGGTACAAAAAATATTATGGTCGTTATAAAAGGGGAGCACTCGTGCGTTACGACACGCGGAATAAGAAAGCCCGGCACTGTTACTACGACAATGTGTATTCGCGGTGAATTTAAAAAAAATGAAAGTCTTCGCAAGGAGTTTTTGAGTCAAGTCAAGTAGTTTTTTCTAGTGCAGATTGCATAATGCAGATTGAAACAAAAATTACAGGAGGAGTCTTGTATGAAAAAAACATTAAAGATTACCGGAATGATGTGCGCTCATTGTCAGCAACACGTAAAAGATGCGCTTGATAAAATTGAAGGCGTAAAAGCTAATGTTGATTACAAATCAGGAACAGCCGTTGTAAAACTTTCAGGCGATGTTTCTGACGACACTTTAAAAAATGCTGTCAAAGAACAGGGGTATGAAGTTATTGAAATATCCTAAGTCTTGTTATAAAATAACAGGACAATGATTTCTGAAGAATATTACTTTGAAATTTCAAAACGCTTCGGGGCAATAAAACGCGCCAGAGGAACTTTTTTCTATACAGAGAAAGGTATACGACTTACTGACTTGTATCTTGAAAACGGACGTGCTGTTTTGGGCTGGGGAAACGACAACGGAACAAACGGTACTTCTGCATTTTTAAAAATAAAAAACAACATAAACCGCGGTTTGACAGGTTCATTTGAAACTGATTTTTCAAGACAGCTTGATAAAGCCGTTTCTGACTTGCTCAACGCAGACTGCAAGGCGTTTGTATTTTTTGATAAAGAAAAACTGCATAAAGCCGCGTTGTCTGTTTCAGAAAAAATCGTGACTTACATTCCATGGAGGAATTGTGTGTGCGATGACAAAACTGTTTCTGATTTTGAATGTGTCTGTATTGTTCCGCCTCTGCCATGGACAGAAAATATTTATATTCTTGCAGTAAAACGTGATGTTACTCCTCTCTTTGTTTCTGAAAAAATTTCAGGCGCTTTAAAATCTGGTATTGCACGTTCGATATACGATTTGATTGCTGAGCTTCCGAAACGGCAGGAGAAACACTGGTTTTTATATGACAATGTTCTTCAAGATTATTTTGTCAGGAAAGGGCCTTATCTGTATTCAAAAATAAATGAGGCTGATTACGATGATTTTGTACGTCATTGTCTTGATTGCAATCTTGCTGTAAGCCCGGCTTTTGACATTCCTTCGATTGTACCTTATGGGGCGGATAAAGGTGTCTTTAGCCTGCTTAAAAATAATCCATGGAAAAAAGGGTTGTGATTTATGAATTACGGACAGATTGTTATTTTTGGGGCAAAATTAGTGTTTGGAGGAATTGCGGCTTTTCTTGCAATTTTGCTGTGGTCAAAAACGCGGCGTGCAGGCTGGCTTTGTCTTAGTTCAAGTGTTTTAATTTCTTATGCCGGCATTATTTACGAGATGATGGTTGATATGGGAATCCTTTCTGCAGGAAATTTTTTTGTTTACGGAATTCCTGTTTTGAGACTGTGCTTTGCAGTTGTTCCTGCTCTCTTTTTGATAACGGCGCTTATATTGATAATAAAAGAACTGTCTTAACAGCTTAAATTAAAATATATTTATGGAGATGAGAAAAATGGGATTAAAAGTTTTCTTTTTCGCGTTTACGTTGTGTACTGTTGGCGGAGCACTTACACTGCGCTGGCTTGCACTTGATTTTTTGTATTCTGCAATGGACACGTTTGTTTCGGGAATTGGGAGTACGCTTGTTTCTTCTGTAGTTCTTGCTGTCGGATTTTCTTGTGTTCTCTGGCACTGGCTAAAGAAAATTGAAAAAATTGGTGAGAAGGTAAAGGCGTCAGGAGAGGTTACGGAAGAAGAAAGAAAAATTGTTTTGTCAGCTTACAGAAAGGCTTTGACTTTTATTATTTTTGAGAACGCCTGCGGATTTATTATCGGTCAGCTTATCTGTATGATTGTAGATTTTAAAGCTGGTGTTTTTCCTTATGAGTTTTCAAGAGCATTTATCATTATGATTCAGGCGACTCTTGTCGGTATAATTGCTGCAATGTACGAAAGCTACTATCTTGATACAAAACTTGCCGCTTACCGTGATTTGCTTGAATTAAGGTCAATAAAAGCATTCCCTGGAAAAACTCATACGATTTCAAGACGTATTTTAGTTATCTGTGTTGTAACTCTGCTTTTTATGGGACTGAACAGTTTTTCATGTGCTTATTCGATTCTTCACGGTGACAATATGATAGAAGGTCAGAATCTGATGTCAGAATATTTTGCGCGCGGAATCCGGTGTATTATTTTGATTTCTGCTGAATGTGTCGGACTAATTATGATTGTATTAAAAGAAATGCGCAACAGGCTTTCTAATACTGCCGAGCTCGTTACGAACCTTGCAGAGTCAGGCGACATTTCAAAGAGAATTAATATTTCGATGAATGATGATATTGCAGTCGTAATCAGCAGTTTGAATTTCTTTCTTGATAAACTTGAAGCAATCGTAATGAATCTTTCGACTGACAGTTCGGCAGTTTCTGATGTTGCGATGATTCTTGAAGAATCTGCTTCAAAATCTGTCGAGGCTCTCAGAGTTGTAAAAGATGCCGTAAACTTTATTGATTCACAAGACAAACATACAAACGAACAGATTAAAAAAGCCTACAACGATTTGCAGAGCGTAAAAGACAATGCGGCAAGTGTCGTTCAGCATATACAAAAACAGACA
>SAMEA3663136__coassemble_76_pt1 | contig 23221 bp, 20 predicted proteins | sample SAMEA3663136__metabat2_low_PE_008 | metagenome-assembled genome bin SAMEA3663136 (sample SAMEA3663136) | pig gut metagenome | biome: pig gut; feature: pig-associated habitat; material: faeces | place: Denmark | collected 2012
ACTTCTATCCAATTCAATAACCGTACCATCATAGGATATGATTTTAACACCTTTGCAGCAAATTTTGCAAAAGCTTTTCCAAAAATGCCCGGTATAAAATTTGAAAAATCAAGTTTGCGCGCATCAGGAATTTTAAATGGAGTCAAATCTTTTGGAACATCATCTCCGCGAAGTTCAATTTCATTCTGCTTTACAAGACCTTTTTCAACTGCCTGCCGGAGCATTACAATATTTGACGGTTCGATTTTCATCAAAGAAGAAGCAAAATAATCCTGAGTGTAAAAATCTTTTGAACCGAGCAAAAGTCCGAGCGGATGAGAAGTTCCTCCAGTAGGTCCGTTTCCTTCCATCGCATTAATTGCATCGATGATTGTAAGATTAGGATTAACAGTCTGCGCAAGTTCAAGAAGCATATTTGAAAAATCTTCTATGTCCGGCCAGAGGTAATGAAGCTGAGGTTTTTCAAGCCCTGGAATGACACCAAAAAGATTTTTTATTCCGGCACTTAAGCCTGTCATAGAATGAGTTTTAAGTTTGCAGATATTGATTATATAATCAGCTTGAACAATCAATCGGCGTAATGATATTAAAAGAATGATTTTTAAAACCATCCGGGCAGCTGACAGTAGTCGAAGTAAAATCCATATTCAGTTTTAAAACGTCGCTGAGAGATGAGATACCGCAGACTTTGTAAACGTTTTTCATATATTCAGCAAGGTAAGGACCGCCGGAACTTTCTGCAAGCGTAATGTCAGTGATACCGCAGTTTCTAAGCCAGAGCGCAACTGCACGGATTACAGCCGGATGAGTTGTCGCAGGAATATCGACTGGTTTTGCCATAATCAGATTTGGCTTGATTACGATTTTCATTTTTGGCGACAAATCTTTTTTGATGTCCAAATCGTCCATTATTTTTGCGATTGCAGCGTTGACTTTTTCCTGTTCATACGACGGAACTTTGTAAAGTGATTGAATCATTTTTTGCCTGCCATAATTTAAAAATTATACATCAGATATTATTATACATTTTTCAATTTCTTTAAACACCGAGTAATAATATTTGTTATTTTTTACGCTGAATGTAAAAAAAAAACAAATACAGGAGTCAACTGCTGTTCCTCATTGCATTGCGGAACAGCGTAAAAAGTCAATCGATTGTTGAAACAATCTTCTTGACTTTTTAGAGGAGAATAAAATATGAACTACGAAATCGTAACTTTGGAAAAGAAAATTGTTGCTGGAGTTTTTGCACGGACAAGCAACAGCTCACAAAACTTGAGCGTTACAGACAGGCGCCGTCAATAAATTTTCTCTCCCAAAAGGCGCGATGCAAGGCTTACTGCAAGAATCGCAGTCTGGTTTCTTACGTCAAGAACAGGGTTTACTTCTACGATTTCGGCAGAACGGACAAGTTTTGTGTCTGCCATTTCTTCCATCAATAAAAGTGCTTCCCTGTTTGTAAGTCCTGCCGGGAGAGGAATTCCTGTACCGGGTGCAAACATCGGGTCTAATACGTCCATATCAAAACTTACGTGAACCATATCTGCATGGCTTTTGAAAAACACAATTATCTTTTTTACAATGGCAGAAAAACCGTACCGTTCAATATCGCTCATCGAAAAAACAGTAACACCGGCTTCTTTCATAAGTTCACGTTCACCTTTATCCAAATCGCGCGTTCCGACAAAACAGACATTCTTCGGGTCAACTTTCACTCCCTCATAATACAAATCTGTCAGCGCCTTCAAACCATAGCCGCACGATGCTGCAAGACACTCTCCGTGAATGTTTCCGCTCGGCGAAGTTTCGTCAGTATTAAAATCGCCGTGCGCATCAACATACAGAACTCCAAGGCGCTTTTTCTCTTCCTTTGCAACTCGACCGATTCCAGCAAGAGAACCAAGCGCAATGGAATGGTCGCCACCAAGGACAAGCGGAAAATCTCCTGACGATGCAGTTTTATAAACTTCGTCTGCAAGTGACAGGCAGGCTTTTGTAATCGGTTCAAGATATTTTGCACGAGGATTGCCGACACTCTCATATTCCTGCGGATTTATCGTAATCGGAGTAAGATAACTATTTATCGTATGACCGAGGCTTTCAATTTTTTCGCGGATTCCTGCAAGGCGAATTGCAGACGGTCCCATGTCAGAACCATGACGGCTTGCACCAAAATCAAGCGGCATTTCAAAAATACTTACATTCATATTTTTATTTTAAAACTGATTTTCATTACATTCAAGACTTGAACTGCTAGAAAAAATGAAATCGCAGCGAAACTCCGACTTTAACTCCAGAGCCGATATAACTTTCAAGTTTCTTTTTAGCTTCTTCATCTGCATTAAAAAAAACTTTTTTATACCCGCAAAAAAAATCAGCGCTCAGCCACTTAAAAATCCGAAGCTTATATCCCAAAAACGGATAGACAGAAAGATACTCCTACTTTGTACCTTCCGGAACATTCGGAATCAACGGAAAAGCAATAAAATCAAAACAGCCACCAAGCGCAATATAAAATCCGTCAAGACCTTCCCTAAACGGATAAATTTTTGCAAACAATCCGAGAGAAACTGACGGACAAAAATTATTTTCTATTATGAATGTCGAATGTCCAAAATGAACTTGACCTGCAAAATGTTTTCCAAAATACTGTTCGTAACGAAGTCCAAGTCCCCATCCGTTATTTTTCAAACCGTTTAATAAATATGAAAAGTCAAGCGCAAAAAGATTCTTTTTGATTTCATCTTTAGATGCAAAATATTTCTTTTCTTTTTGAACAGGAATTTCAGGCGGTTTTTCTTCTTGCGTTTCTTGACAAAAATTTGAAGAGATAGAAATAAAAGCAACTGTCAGAAATAAAAGAAATCTTTTCATATTTTTCAGTCAAATAATTTTACAATTTATTTACGGGTTTGAAAACTGCAAAAAAAAAAGAAAACCTGTCGGTTTAAAACGCAGACAGGTTTTCTTCAAGTTCAACTGAAATATGATGAGGAATTTCAAGAATTTATAATTTGCCAAATATAAAAGGTCTTGCTTGCTTGACCGTGCTTTTCAATCTTTCCTTCATCACAAAGTTGTTTAAGTGCTTTTTCAATTGTTTGTCTTGCAAGTGTTGGACAGTGTTCCTGGATATCACTTTTTGTGAATTTCCCAAGCTGATTTTTTGCAATGCGTTCTACCATTTCATAAGCAGAAATTTTATCTTCTATAAGAATTAATCTGTCTTCAAAATCTCTATATGCTGAAAGAATAATTCCCAAGATATATTTTATAAAAGCTGTATTGTCATTAGTGCCTTCATGCCAATTTTCAGAAGATTCTTCTAAGACGTCATAATATGAATCTTTTGTCTTTTCTATTTTTTTTTCTAAACTTATGTATTTACAGACAACAAAACCTGATTTGTACATCAAAAGTGTTGTAAGCAAACGGGACATTCTTCCATTTCCATCATTAAATGGATGGATACATAAAAAGTCTTTAATAAAGTTGATTATCAATAAAAGAGGTTCTATTTCTCCAAGATTTATTGCTTTGTTAAAGGTTTCGCATAGTTGTTCAATTGCAATAGGCGTTTCGATTGGATTTAGCGGTTCAAAAAGAACTTTTGAAGTTCCGTCAGGAAGATTTGCAACAATATAATTTTGTGTATTTTTGAATTTTCCTCCAAAATCAGGATTTGAATATTGATAAAGATATTTATGGAGTTGGAGAATATAATTTGGTGTAATGGGAATATATTCAAAATTTTCGTGAATTATATTCAGAACATCACGATATCCCATGATTTCTTTTTCGTTTCTATTTTTTGGAGTAGTTTTGTTCTGAACTAATTGTTTGATTCGTGTATTTGTTGAAACAATTCCTTCGATTTTGTTAGAACTTTCTGTACTTTGAATTTTTGCTATTTCAACTAGCTTTTCTAATTTCTCTTTTTTCTGGTTAATGAAAAGTTGTTGTCTACCTTTGTATTCATGTATTTTGGCAATGTATCCTAAAATCTCAGTATCAAGGTTGCAATTCAATTTTGAATAATCAAAAGTCTTCATCTCCTATTATTCTCCTACATCTCCTATTATAGCATACTTTTTAGGAGATTAGTATATACAATATAAGTCAGCGAATATAGAAAGAATTGACTAACAATAACCGTGAAGATTGCTTAAAACCCAGTGACATTCCGAACTTGTTTCGGAATGTCATTCTGAGCCTGCCGAATAATCCCACTTATAAGGCTTTCCCCTTCTTTATTTTTAATACGCTTTGTCGTGAACTCCAGCAATCGCACGTCCTGAAGGTTCGTCCATATTTTTCCATGCTGCATCCCATTCAAGTGCTTTTGCTGTTGAGCAAGCAACTCCGGCTTCGTGTGGTACGACTTTTGCGGCACTGTCGCTTGGGAAAAGGCGGCTGTAAATTTCGCGGTAGTAATATTCTTCTTTTGTTTTTGGAGGATTTACAGGGAATCTGTTTTCGCGGCGAGCAAATTCTGCATCGCTTACTTTTTCTTCTGTCATTTTTTTGAGTGTGTCTATCCAGTTGTAGCCTACACCGTCAGAGAACTGTTCTTTCTGTCGCCAGCAAATTTCTTCTGGGAGCATATCTTCAAACGCTTTGCGCAAAATCCATTTTTCCATTCGCTGTTTGCCGTCTGAGAGGCGGATGTTCATTTTGTCTGAAGGATTGAGCGACATTGCTGTATCGATAAATTCTTTGTCGAGGAACGGAACGCGGCCTTCTACTCCCCATGCCATTAGCGATTTGTTTGCACGGAGACAGTCGTAAAGATGGAGTTTACTCATTTTGCGCACGAGTTCTTCGTGGAATTCTTTTGCATCCGGCGCTTTGTGAAAATACAGGTAGCCGCCAAAAAGTTCGTCGCTTCCCTCGCCGCTTAAAACCATTTTTATTCCCATTGATTTTATTACGCGGGCAAGCAAATACATTGGAGTTGATGCACGGACTGTCGTAATGTCGTAAGTTTCGATGTGATAAATTACGTCAGGCAATGCGTCAAGTGCTTCCTGAATTGTAAAGTGAACTTCGTGATGAACTGTTCCGATGTAATCTGCGGCTTTTTGTGCTGCTACAAGGTCTGGGCTTCCTTCTAGTCCGACTGCAAAACTGTGGAGCTGCGGCCACCATGCTGCTTCTTTTGAATCGCTTTCAATTCGCTTTTTAGAAAACTTCTGCGTAATTGCTGCAATAATCGAAGAATCAAGTCCGCCACTCAAAAGAACTCCGTACGGAACATCGCTCATCAGCTGCTGCTTTACAGCGTTTTCAAGTCCGTTTCGCACTTTTTCTATTACACCTGGATTAATAACTTCGCCTTTATCGTCTGTTGCACGCGGATTGTTTTTTACTGAATCAAAACTTTCCCAGTCGCGTTTATACCAGCGCACAGGTTTTTGGTATTTTGAATAAAAATAATGTCCGTTCGGAAATTCTTCGATTGTCTGACACTCGCCTTCAAGTGCTTTTAATTCCGAAGCGACATAATAACGGCCGGCTTTGTCCCAACCCTGATAAAGCGGAATTACACCAATTTCATCGCGCGAAATAAGATAAACATCGTTTTCGCTGTCGTAAAGTGCAAACGCAAAAATGCCGCTCAGCTTTTCTATCATCTGCGTAAAATCTCCGCTCGTACGATATTGCTTATAAAGCGGAATAATTGCTTCACAATCTGAACCTGTCTGAAAATTATATTTTCCTTCAAACTCTTTGCGGATTTCTTTGTGGTTATAAATTTCGCCGTTTGCTGCAAGAATGATTTTTCCGTCGTCACTTACAAGCGGCTGTTTTCCAGAAAGCGGGTCTACAATAGAAAGACGCTCGTGACTTAAAATTGCATTGTCGCCAGTATAAACACCACTCCAGTCCGGCCCACGATGACGAATTTTCTTTGACATCTCAAGAACCTGCGAGCGAAGTTCTTCTTTTAACCCTTCCGCAATTGGGGCTGAACCACTATTTAAATCAAATGCACCTACAAATCCACACATATAAAAATCCTCCAAATTGTTACAAAGAAAAATCTTCTTATCAAAGTTCGATTTGCATAAACCTTGACTACGACATTCTACAGTTCTCTCAAACCATAAAACAAAAAAAGAGGTCATAGACAAAATCTATGCCTTATGCACAAACTTTATCTACGACCTCTTTGCCGTTGTGCTTTTATATTACCGATTTTATTCATTTATTTCAAGCAAAATCTAAAAAATATATTTCCTTATAAATCTCTTTTTGCTATAATTGAACTTATGGAAACACGTAACATTTTTGAAAACCTTTCATGTATCGACCACAGATATTCTTTATCAGAATCTGATGTATTTTCAGAACTTTCTAAGTATATTTCAGAAGAAGCTTCTATCCGTTCATGCGCAAAATGCGAAGCAGCTCTTGTAAAAGCACATCTTAAACTTCGCGGAAAACTTACCTGTGAAATCGCTAAAACTTTAGACAGCGTTGCAGAAAACATTGACCCACAAGAAGTTTATACCGAAGAAGAAAAAACAAAACACAATATCCGCGCTTTAGTAAATGTAATGAAAACTAAAGTCAATGCAGAAATCGGACCGCTCATTCACCTTGGCGCAACTTCCGTAGATATTCTTGACACTGCTCTTTCATGCCGTATGCGCGATGTTACGCAGAATGTCGTTCTCCCGGAACTTAAAAAACTTGAAAATTATCTTTGCGACATTGCAGAACGCGAATGTAACACTCCTCAAGTTGGACGCACTCACGGTCAGCATGCAGTTCCGATTACATTCGGCTGGTCAATTGCAGAGTTTGTAAGCCGACTTGGAAAATCAATTTTAAAAATCGAAGAGCTTTCAAACGACCTCGTCGGAAAACTCGCAGGTCCTGTAGGTTCTTACAACGGTCCGTCGATGATTGTAAAAGACCCGGAAGAACTCGAAAAAACTTATGTCGGATTTTTAGGACTCAAACCTTCTGAATATTCAAACCAGCTTGTTGAACCAGAAAATATCCTCCGCCTTTTACTTGAGATGAATGTCGCATTCGGAATCATCGCAAACCTTGCAGATGACCTTCGCAACTTGCAGCGCTCAGAAATCGGCGAAGTTTTTGAATATTTTTCTGCAACTCAAGTCGGTTCTTCTACAATGCCACAAAAACGAAATCCATGGAACAGTGAACACGTTAAATCTTTGTGGAAAGCGATGTGCCCTCGCGTCATTACTTTTTATATGGATCAAATTTCTGAACACCAGCGCGACTTGACAAATTCAGCAAGCCAGAGATTTATTGCAGACTATGTTTCAGGTTTTACTATGGCAGTTGCCAGAATGAATTCTGTCGTAAAAGGACTTCAGGCAGATAAAGAAGGAATGGCTCGCAATCTCGAAAACGCTGGCGGTAAAGTAAAAGGCGGTGTTCTTGCAGAGCCTGCTTACATTCTTTTAGGAGAAGCCGGCTACAACGACGGTCACGAAGTAATCCGTAAAATCACGCTTGAAGCAGAACAGTCTGGAAAAACTTTCTTTGAAGTTTTAAAAACTCACACAAAAGAATATGCAGATATTACTTCCCAGCTTGAAAAACTCGGAGTAGAAAACCCTGCCAACTTCTTTGAACATCCTTCAAATTACTGCGGTCTTGCAGGTGTAAAATCAAAACGCCTTGCATTAAAGTACCGCGAATTGATGAAATAACATTTTATGGATTTTGAATTTATAAAAAAAGTAATTCCAATGTATCAGGACGCTGCATTTTTGACATTAAAAATTGCAGGCATTGGAATTCTTCTTTCGATTTTAGTTGGCCTCATTTGTTCACTTGTAAAATACTATAAAATTCCTGTATTGCATCAAATCGTAAGTGTTTATGTTGAATTTTCAAGAAACACGCCACTTTTAATTCAGCTTTTCTTTTTGTATTTTGCTTTTCCGCGAATGGGAATAAAACTGACTTCCGTTCAATGTGCTGTTATCGGGCTTACTTTTTTAGGTGGAAGTTACATGGAAGAAACATTCCGTTCTGCATTGGAAAGTGTTTCAAAAATTCAAATTGAAAGTGCACAGTGTATCGGGCTTACACAGTTTCAGATTACAAAATATGTAATTCTACCGCAGGCAATTTCTGTTTCAATTCCGGGATTCTGCGCTAATATTATGTTCCTTATAAAAGAAACTTCTGTATTCAGCGCCGTCGCCCTTGCAGATTTAATGTTTGTCGCAAAAGACTTAATCGGGCTTTACTACAAGACAAGCGAAGCGTTGTTCCTGCTTTGTGTTTCTTATTTGATTCTGCTTCTGCCTGTTTCTATAATTGCAAGTTTTGCAGAAAGGAGATTGCGCTATGCACAGTTCGGACACAATTAACGCAATCGCACAGGCTTTTGGCGTTTTAAAAATGGGAACAAATTTTCAGCGGCTTTTAGGCGGACTTTGGGTTACTGTCTGGATTGCGCTTGTTTCCGTGGCGTTTTCGCTTGTGCTCGGTTTTTTATTCGGAATTGTAATGACGAGTAAAAATAAGATAATCCGCGCTTTTTGTAAAGTTTATCTTGAAATCATGCGCATTATTCCACAACTCGTTTTGCTTTTTGTTGCGTACTACGGTTTAACCAGAATGTTCAATATTTCATTAAGTGGGGAAGCAGCTTCAATTCTTGTCTTTACGCTTTGGGGAACTGCCGAAATGGGAGATTTAGTTCGCGGTTCTTTAGAAAGTGTTCCAAAACATCAGTATGAAAGCGGACGAGCAATCGGTCTTACAGAAAGGCAGATTTTTTTCTATATAATAATTCCGCAGACTGTCCGTTCACTTATTCCTTTGAGCATGAATTTAATTACGCGAATGATAAAAACAACTTCCCTTGTAGTGTTTGTGGGCGTAATTGAAGTCGTAAAAATCGGACAGCAGATTATCGAAGCAAACAGACTTAAAAACCCTTATGCATCGATTGCAATTTATTTTGTAATTTTTATGATGTATTTTTTCGTATGCTGGATTCTAAGTCTTGCTGCAAGTTACATCGAAAAAAGGCAGAAACAATAACAGTTCGCATTTTAGATTTAAGGTTTAATACAAACCTTAAAAACGGAGAAGTCAAGGCTTTAAGCGACAGCGTGCCTTGACTCGACGTATTTTTGGAGAAATTATGGCATTACTTGAAATCAAAAATATAAAAAAATCTTTTGACGGAAACCTTATTCTAAACGATGTTTCGCTGAATGTCGAAAAAGGCGAAGTCATTGTAATCTTAGGTCCTTCCGGCTGCGGAAAGTCAACTTTGCTCAGATGCATCAACGGACTTGAAACAATTGAAAACGGCGAAATCCTGCTTGACGGCGAAGTAATTTCAAACAGAAAAAAAGATATGCACCTTATCCGTCAGAAAATCGGAATGGTCTTTCAGAGCTACGATTTGTTCCCTCACCTTAATGTCATAAAAAATATTCTACTCGGTCCAAAGCACGCACACGAATTAAAACTCGACATTGCAGAGTCAGAAAAAGAAGCTGACATGTGGCTCAACCGTGTCGGACTTGCAGACAAAAAATTCGCTTATCCCCGTCAGCTTTCAGGCGGTCAAAAGCAGCGCGTTGCAATTGTCCGTATGCTTTGCATGCACCCGGAAGTAATGCTTTTTGACGAAGTTACCGCAGCTCTTGACCCGGAAATGGTACGCGAAGTTTTAGATGTAATGATGGCTCTTGCAGATGAAGGAAAGACTATGCTTATCGTTACGCACCAGATGCAGTTTGCACGCGCGATTGCAGACAAAATAATATTCATGGACGCAGGAGAAATCGTAGAAGTCAGCACACCTGAAGAATTCTGGTCAAACCCAAAAACAGAACGCGCAAAAAAATTCCTGCATAATTTTGAATTTGAACGGCGAAAATCTTAAAGTTAACACTGAAAAATCCTCAGGTATGATTTATTCAGTGTTTTCTTAATTAAACCTATTGACATAGTAGGTAATAAGTATTATAACATTCATATCCAGAGAATATAACTTTTCTGAGTAAATTCATACAAACAAGGAGTGAATGAAAATTATGAACAGATTATCTATTAAAAAACTGATTGCCGCTTTAATCGTTGGATTGACTGCACTTTCAGCTTATGCAAAAACAAAATACCGTACAGTTGAACAAATCAAAAAAAGCGGTGTAATTCGCATTGCCGTTTTTAGTGATAAAAAACCATTCGGTTATGTTGATGAATACGGGAAATACCAGGGCTATGACGTTTACTTTGCAGAACGCCTTGCAAAAGACCTCGGCGTAAAAGTAAAATATGTTCCTGTAGAAGCTGCTGCCCGCGTTGAAGTTCTCGAAACTGGAAAAGTAGACATCGTTCTTGCAAACTTTACTGTAACGCCTGCGCGCGCAGAAAAAGTTGACTTTGCACTTCCGTATATGAAATGCGCGCTCGGTGTTGTTTCTAATGAGAAAGACTTGATTACAAGTCCTGAACAGCTTGAAGGCAAAACTTTGATTGTAAGCAAAGGAACAACTGCTGAAACTTTCTTTACAGAAAATTATCCTAAAGTAAATCTTTTAAAGTTTGACCAGTACAGCGAAGCATACAATGCACTTCTTGACGGTCGAGGCGCAGGACTTTCTACAGACAATACAGAAGTTCTTGCATGGGCTATTGAGAATCCTGGTTTTGCAGTCGGAATTGAATCTCTCGGTTCTCTCGACACAATAGCACCTGCTGTAACAAAAGGCAATAAAACACTTTTAGATTTTATTAATTCAGAAATTAAAAATCTTGCAAAAGAAAACTTTTTCCATGCAGATTATGAAGCAACACTTCGTCCTGTTTACGGCGAAAAATCTGATGCTGATGCTTTAGTTGTTGAAGGCGGTCAGCTTTAATTTCTGACATAATATAAAATATAAATCTAGAAAACCGGTTGTAATTTTTAACAGCCGGTTTTTTTTATGGCTAAGAGATTTTTGAGTTCTCTATTTCTTTTTTAAAAAACGCTTTTAAAAATTCAAAAAATTTTTTTGTGTGACTGTCATCAAGTTTGTTATTTCTGTAAGTAAGAAGAATATCACGGCTGCAAACAGGATTTGAAATTTTTAAAAGTTTTACTTTACTGCTGTTAATTCTTTCCCAAGTAAACTCAGGCCAAAAACCAATTCCGATATTTGCAGCTATCATATTTTTTACTGCTGTCGGGCTGTCACTTTCAAAAACTATATTCGGGGTAATTCCTACGCTCTTGCAATATTTATCGCAAATTGTACGAAGCTGTTTTGCACCTGACAAAGAAATAAAGTTTTCGTCTCTTACTTCTTCAAGAGAAATACTGTCTCTGTCCTGATATTTTTTTATGTTAGGAACTGCAAGATAAATATTTTCTGTGTAAACTGAAATTGACTCATGTTCTATTTCTGATTTCTGATAAAAAAGTTTTGTCGTTATGCAGATATCGTTCAATTCATTTTGTTCTTTCTGATTTACTTGAAAGCGGATTTTTTCATCGAGTTTTTGGTATTCAATTATTGCACGAGTTATAAGATTTGATGCGGCAAGAACGTTTAAGTGAATTGTATAATTTTCTTTTAATGCAAGCGATTGAAGCTGTTCCGGCAAATCGTAAATTTCTGTAAGAAGGGGTTTTAGTCTTTTGTAAAAATATTTTCCGTATTCTGTTAAAAAAATATTGCGCCCTTTGTTTACAAAAAGAGGAATTTCAAGTTCACTTTCGAGTCTGTGAATTGTCTGTGTCAATGCAGGCTGTGCAATGTGCAGTTCTTCAGAAGCGCGCGTTATATGTTCAAGCTCTGCAACTTTTAAAAAATATCTTAATTGCGTAAGTTCCATAGAGTTTCTCCGTCTTTTAATTCATAACATAAACATTATGATTTCAATATTAATAATATATTATACATTATTATTTTTATGACGTATAGTTGCATAACAAGACAAACTTCCGCCGCGCAAAAAAAGACAAAGCTACGGAAAATTAAGACAAAGAGTTTTTAATAAAACTCGGGAGAAAAAAATGTCTGAATTACTTGAATCAGTTATGTTGATTTGTTTTGGTCTTTCATGGCCAATTTCCCTTGCCAAGAATATCAAGGCTCGTTCTGCAAGGAATATGAGTTTGCGTTTTACGCTTCTGATTATTCTCGGATATGCTGCAGGCATCACGGGGAAAATTTTGAACGGCGTTTTTAATTATGTTTTGATAGTTTACCTTGTTAATTTGATTATCGTTTCTGCAAATCTTGTTGTTTACTTTATCAACAGAAGATATGACAGAAAAGAAATTATTAAAAATTTACATAAAGTTCATGTCTGGAGCAAAAAGAAAGCTATTTAGAATTTCAAAATACAAAACTATGGGAGAAGTTTGTGAAAAAAAAGCAGTGTGTTTTTTTGGGGTCAACGTTGCTTTCAAAAATAAAGCTGGCGGAAATGTTTGAAAATTCATGCGCTGTAAAAATCTATAATCGGAGTGTAGAAAAACTTGATTTTCAGAATGTATCAGAGTTTATCAATAGTTGCGCAATTGATTTAAAGCCGGCAAAACTTTTTATCAATATGGGAGAAGAAGATATAAAGAGTGCAGAATTTAATCTGGAAACCTTTATAACAAAATATGAGTGGCTTTTATACCAACTTCATAAAAACTGTTTTGACTGCACTCTTTATATCATTCCTATTATCAGCGATGAAAAGGCTGTCTGGGCTGTAAATTATGCACTAGAAAAACTCGCCTGTGAGACCGGGTGCGTTTTTGTAAAGCTGAACGGTATGACAATCATTCATCTTTTATCAGCGTTAAAACAGTATCTGCAGGATTTAGGACTTTGCTGATGCTGTATGGTCTGTAATGGATAAAGTTGCAGGCTGAAAAACAGTAAAAGAGTTTGCGTTGCAAACTTTTATATAAATTTATTTCCAAAGTTTTTGGAAAATCAGAGGGATAAAATTTACGGAGGTGTAAAATGTTTAAATCGTTTTGCAAAATGGCAGTATTAACTAGTATTGCTTCCTTTGCTGTATTTACAAGCTGTGTAAATCCTGCAAGTAGCGGAGGTAATGGAGGCGGTAATAGCGGTGGAAACGGAGGTAATAGTGGAGGTGGAGGCGGTGGTGAAAGAAAAATAATTTCTTACATCGGAAAAAAAGCGCCAACAGAACAAAAAAATGCAGGTGATATCGTTTTTAGTGATGGAAGCGCAACTCCATATAACATTAATCTTTCTTTGACAAGGGAGCAGAAGGCTAAAGTAATAGCAGTAATTTTTTATGCAGGAACAGAGTGTAGTGATGATGGTAGAATCAGAGTGCTTGGTATAGGATTACACCAATGTGGAAAGGTAACTTGGTGTGAGCCTAATGCCAATGGATATAAAAATAACATCGAATATATTCAATGTTCAGATGAGTTGAAAGGTATAAAGGATGGTTCAGGAAATTTTTCAAGTATTAGAAGTTTTCTTACCCAAAAGGGAATCCCTGATGATACAGCGATAGAAAATTACTATCCTGCATTCTATGCTGCAAAAAATTATGGAGATAATTTGCATGCAAGTACTGACATTGTTTATACAGAAAACTGGTATTTACCGTCAGCAGCTGAAGGGTGGAAAATAATGGAAAATCTGCAGCTTATAAAAAATGTATGCTCTATTTGTGGAGTAACCGATTTTGAAGAACTTGTTTCATTCTGGACTTCGTCACAGCATCCTACTGGTATACACGAGGCTCAAGTGGCATCTACTCTATGTATGCCAGAAAAGCACTATATAGGACAATTTCTTAAAGCTATGCCTGGTAATATAGTTGCAATCAGAGAGTTCTAACAAAAAAAAGATATCGGAGTGATTATTAAATAAATTTAAGAGAAAGGCTACTGATAAGTATGAATCCTATGGTATCCAAACTTTAACTTAAGTTCCACATATCATTAGCATACCATTTTTAACAGGATGCCAAACAGATCCAGCATCACAAAACTTATCAGACAGCCTTTCTCTTTCAAATATTTCTAATAAAGATGTTTTATAGTTTTTCAAAAACTAGTACTGAAGTGCATCGTAGCCTTCTTCGCCAGTCCTTACTTTTACAACATTCTGAACATCGTAAACAAAAATCTTTCCATCACCAATATGACCTGTGTAAAGAACTTCTTTTGCAGCAGTTATTACCAAATCAACAGGAACTTCAGAAACTACGATGTCAACCTTAATCTTTGGAAGTAGCGTCATATCAACTTCTGCACCACGATAAAGCTGTGTCTTTCCATGCTGAACACCGCAACCAAGAACATTTGTAACAGTCATACCAGTTACATTGATGTCATTCATAGCAGTCTTCAATTCTTCAAACTTGCTCTGGCGTGTAATAATCGTTACCATATGGAACTTAGCATCAGGCTTGCTTGGAGCTTTTGCAACAGGGACAGCTTTTTCTACAGGAATAGCAGATTCTGCTACATCGCCCGGAGCACCTTCTGTCATTACCTGAGGAGCCATAATAAATCCGGCATAAGAAGAATCAATACCGTGTTCAAGCTTATCAAGACCTACAACTTCTTCTTCTCTGCTTGCCCTCAATCCGTGTATTTTCTTAATCAAGCTGAACGTGATAAGCATACATACTGTTGTCCAAAGTAAAATAGAACCGATACCAAGAGCCTGCACACCAAGCTGTCTGAATCCGTGACCATAGAACAAACCAGTATCTACGCTGAACAAACCGCATGCGAGAGTTCCCCATACACCGTTTGCCAAGTGAACTGCAACTGCACCAACCGGGTCATCAATATGAAGTTTAAGGTCAAGAAGTTCTACAACAAAAACTACAAGAACACCTGCAACAATACCGATAATTGCAGCACCCAAAGCATCACAAGTAGCACAAGGGGCAGTAATTGCAACAAGACCTGCCAATGAAGCATTCAATGTCATAGAAACATCAGGCTTGCCGTTTTTAATCCATGTAAAAATCATTGTAGTTACACAAGCAAGAGCCGGAGCAATTGTCGTTGTAGTAAATACAGCAGCCAAACCACCAATACCAGTCATCTGTGTACAAGCAGCACCGTTAAATCCGTACCAGCCAAACCAGAGAATGAATGTACCAAGAGCACCGAGCGTCAATGAGTGTCCAGGGATAGCGTGAACTCTTGTAACTTTTCCATTCTTATCATAATCATATTTTCCGATTCGCGGACCTAAGAAAATTGCACCGATTAAAGCAGCAGTTCCGCCTACAGAGTGAATAGCTGCAGAACCGGCAAAATCAATAAAGCCAAGCTGTGCAAGCCAGCCCTGAGAATTCCATACCCAGCCTGCTTCAATAGGATAAACTACTGCAGAAATTACTGCAGAATAAATACAATATGCACTGAACTTAGTTCTTTCTGCCATTGAACCAGAAACAATAGTTGCAGCTGTAGCACAGAACACTAAGTTGAATACAAAACTTGACCAGTCAATTTCAGCAAAGTTTGTAAAAAGCTGCAGATTAGGTTTACCGATGATACCGAAGAAATAATTTTCGCTCATCATCAAACCAAAACCTAAAAGCATAAACATTGGTGTACCAATACAAAAGTCCATCAAGTTTTTCATTATGATGTTACCGGCATTTTTTGCACGGGTAAAACCAGTTTCAACCATTGCAAATCCGCACTGCATAAAGAATACAAGTGCTGCACCAATAAGGAACCAAACTCCCCAAACCTCAGACATACAAACCTCCAATAAAAAGCCGATGCGAAAACATCAGTTTTCAGACCGGCTTTTCTTTAATAAACAAGTCCGCAACGCAAACTTGAAACGCGCTCCTTTTATTTTACGCTGAACAGCATTTCGCCGTAACTTGGAACAGGCCATTTTTCTGACGGAACAAAGCCTTCAAGTTCGTCAACATTGGCACGAAGTTCATTCATTGCAGCAAATACAGTTTCTTTATAGAACATAGCAATTTCAGAAGCACCTTCAATACTCTTTACATCAACTACTGCCTTTTCAAGAGTCTGAACTTTACCGTAAATTGCACTTGTAAGCTGGCTTATTTTCTTAAGCAATTCAGCTTCGTAAGTATCTTCTGCTGATGAAACCGCATTTTTCTTTGCGATAATCGTATCAGCAAGTTCCTTTGAATAAGCGCTTGCAACAGGAAGATACATCTTTTTTACCATATCAATCATTGTCAAAGCTTCGATATTGATGATTTTTGAATAATTATCATTCTGAATTTCAAAGCGCGAATTAATTTCTGTATCACTGAATACTCCGTGTTTCTTGAACAAATCACGGTTCTTCTGGTCAGTAAAATGTTTCAGAGCTTCTGGTGTTGACTTCAAATTAAGAAGTCCGCGTTTTTCAGCTTCTTTTACCCATGCATCATCATATCCGTTGCCGTTAAAAATAATACGCTTGTGTTCTTTGATTGTCTTAAGAATCAAAGCGTGCAAGTCTTTCTGGAAATCTTTGCTGCTTTCAAGCTGGTCTGCAAACTGACTCAATTCTTCTGCAACTGCAGTATTAAGCATAATGTTTGCACATGCAATTGAATCGCTTGAACCAAGTGAACGGAACTCAAATTTATTTCCTGTAAATGCAAACGGAGAAGTACGGTTACGGTCAGTCGTATCTTTGTTAAAATCAGGAAGAACTGTTACGCCAATCTGCATCTTTTCTTTTTGATGTGAACCATAAGGTTTGCCTTCTTCAAGAGCGTCAAGAATTCCTGTAAGTTCATCACCAAGGAACATAGAAATAATTGCAGGAGGAGCTTCGTTAGCACCAAGACGATGGTCGTTGCCGGCAGTTCCTACAGAAATGCGGAGCAAATCCTGATATTCATCAACAGCTTTAATTACAGCGCACAAGAACAAAAGGAACTGTGCATTGCTTTCTGGCGTTGCACCCGGGTCAAGAAGGTTCTTGCCTGTATTTGTAGAAATTGACCAGTTGTTATGTTTACCGCTTCCGTTTACACCGGCAAATGGTTTTTCATGAAGCAGACAAACCATTCCGTGCTTAGAAGCAACTTTGCGCATGATTTCCATTGTAAGCTGGTTGTGGTCGCAGGCAAGATTTGTCGTGCTGAAAATCGGTGCAAGTTCGTGCTGAGCAGGAGCTACTTCGTTGTGTTCAGTCTTTGCAAGAATTCCAAGTTTCCAAAGTTCTTTGTTCAAATCTTTCATAAAGTCCTGAACGCGCGGTTTTATCATACCAAAGTAGTGGTCTTCAAGTTCCTGTCCTTTTGGAGACTTTGCACCAAACAGAGTTCTGCCTGTAAAGATTAAGTCTTCGCGCTTTTCGTAAACAGACTTGTCGATTAAGAAATATTCCTGTTCTGGGCCGACTGTTGTCTTTACAGAAGTTACGTCTTTGTTTCCAAACAGATTTAAAACACGCACTGCCTGTTTACTGATTGCCTGCATAGAACGGAGCAACGGTGTTTTTTTGTCGAGTGCTTCGCCAGTATAAGAACAGAAACAAGTAGGAATACAAAGTGTTCCGTCTTTTATGAATGCGTAAGAAGTAGGATCCCAAGCTGTATAACCGCGGGCTTCAAAAGTTGCGCGCAAACCGCCAGAAGGAAAAGAAGATGCATCAGGTTCACCCTGAACAAGTTCCTTACCGCTGAATTCCATAATGATTTTTCCATCACTTGCCGGCTGAATAAAACTGTCGTGCTTTTCTGCAGTTACACCTGTAAGCGGCTGGAACCAGTGCGTAAAATGAGTTGCACCTTTTTCAATGGCCCAATCTTTCATTGCATTTGCAACGATATTTGCCACAGTAGGGTCAAGTTTTTCGCCGCCCTCGATTGTTTTCATACGTTGCTTAAAAGTTTCTTTTGGCAACCTCGCTTTCATCACTGTTTCGTTAAAAACATTTTCACCGAAAATTGATGTTACAGTTTCCATAAATCCTCCAAATATTTTTGCAATTCATAAAACAAAAGGCGCCGTAAAATTTAAAGATGATGACACATCTTAAAAATTACGACGCCTTTGCCGATAAAATACAATTCTCATAAAAAAAGGTCGCAGAAAGATTAATTCTGCGACCTCATTGCCGTTGTTAAATTAATAATACAGTTTCTAAAAAAAACTGTCAATATATTTATTATTTTTTAATACTTTTTTTTACATTTTGAACTATTTTTTCCATGGATTTTTGCGGACAAAAGTTTCATTTCGTTCATAACCGACAGAAATAATCGTTACAGGTGTTTCGCAGAAATCTTCGATATATTTTACATAAGCCTTTGCCTGTTCTGGGAGTTCTTCAAAAGAACGGCAGTTTTTCAGTTCTTTTTTCCAGCCTTTAAATTTTTCAAGAACAGGTTTTGCATTTTCAAGTTCACTTACATTTGCAGGAAAATCAGTAACTGTCTTCCCGTTGATTTCATAAGCAACGCAGGCTTCGATTTGATCCATTGCATCGTAAATGTCAAGGTGAGTCAAAACAAGGCCGTCAAGCGAATTTACACGGCAAGCATAACGCAGAGCTACCAAATCAAGATAACCGCAGCGGCGTGCACGACCAGTAGTAACTCCGTATTCACGACCGGTGTCACGGACATACTGACAAAGTTCGCCTTCGCTTTCATTATTAAACTCAGACGGCATAGGTCCATTACCGACACGTGTTTCATAAGCTTTAAATACGCCGACAATCTGGTCAAGGTCATGAGGTCCGATTCCACAGCCAGAAGCAGCGCCGGCAGCACAAGAAGCTCCCGAACTTACATACGGATAAGTTCCGCTGTCAAGGTCAAGCATTGCGCCCTGAGCACCTTCAAACAAAATGTTTTCGCCTTTTACTTTGTGCATTTCTGCAGCCATGTTTACGCGCATACTCAAAAGCCGGCTTCTATATTTATCAAGGTACTCTTTATCTTCGCCGTCAAATTCTGCCATTTTTTCCTGCCAGTCCAAATCTGCAAGGCGAACCCCGTCGCGATGAGCTTTTTCTGCATATGCAATTCCCATTCCGCGACCTGTTGTTCCGATAGGGCGTTTGCGAGAAGCATCACGTTCTTTATCCATTTTGCGATAACGAGGCAAAATTAAATGAGCTCTGTCAGAAATGAATACACGTCCTTCCCAGTCAATTCCGTTATCTTTTAACATTTGCAATTCATCAAAAAATGCTTCGGCATCAATTACCATGCCTGAACCAAGAAAAACTTTTTTATCTGAATAAAGGATTCCAGACGGAACTTGATGAAGCGCATACTGTTTTCCGTCAACTACAATCGTATGTCCTGCGTTAGGACCTCCTGCATAGCGAACAACATATTTTGCATCTTCGGCAAGGTAATCAACGATTTTACCCTTACCTTCATCACCCCACTGAGCACCAATTACAACTACGTTCATTATTTTACCTCCGCGACATATTTAATCGCTCGCGAAAAACATTATATATCAAGAGTATAGGTAAATTCAACACGTAACAAGTTTATACCAAGTTGCGGTTGTTACGTTTGCAGCGGTTATTTTTGTTATTTTGATTAGAACAAAAAAAAGTCAGGGCTTTTTGCGTAAGCGTGCCCTGACTTGACGTATTCTACCCGACAATCATCTGATGCAGGTTTTCGAGGTTGGTGGCGGCGAGTTTAAGTTTGATTGCCGTTTCGTTTTCTGTGTTTGTCGAAGTAGAGAAGTTTTCGATTCCGGCGGCAATCTGGCGGACAGTAGAAACAATCTGGTCAAAGGCAGCGGACTGCTGGTAAATTATTTCTTTAATCTGAACGGCAGACTCAACCGTAACTTCCGACGACTTCTGGATTTCGGCAAACTTGTCTTTTAGCAGGCCTGAAAGTTCAAGACCTTCTTTGATTTTTTCTGTACCGCTTTCAGAAGTGATGATGAGGCTGTCGGAAGAATGCTGGATTTCCGTAATCCGCTCTTTTATCTGGTTTACGGAATTTGTAATTCCTGCGGCAAGACGGCGGACTTCGTTTGCGACGATGTGGAAATTTTTGCCAGACTCACCTGCGCTTGAAGCTTCAAGTTCAGCGTTGAATGCGATGATTCTCGTCTGGTCTGCGATGTCGTTGATGATTTTTACGATGTCCCAGATGCTTCCGATTTTGTCGCCGAGTTCTTTTATTCCGCTGATTGTAGAAACGTTTGCGTCAGTAATTTCGTTCATCTTGTCTAGGTTCTGCTGAAGGGTATTAAAACCGGTTTCTACATTTTTTGCCGTGCTCTCTGCAACAGAAGTAACGTCTGCGATACGTTCCGCAATGCCGCGTGTCTGCGAGTCAGTTTCTTCCATCGTTGCAAGAATTTCTTTTACGCCTGTTGACTGTTCAAGCGACGTCGAAGCCGTGCTTTCTGAAATTTCAGAAAGTTTGCCAATCGGTTCAATCATCGTGTTTCCGATTCCGCGAATGTCATCAAGAATGGAACGGAACAAAAGCACGACGCGATTTACAAGCGCGATGTTGTAAGAAACTTCGTTGTCGTAATCTGTCGGTGTAAGTTCAACCGTAAAGACATCGTTGTTGATGATGTTAGTCATTGCCGCCTGAAGTTTTTTTGTCGATTCAAGAATTCGCGACAGGAAAGAATAAACTGATGCAATGCAGACAACGATGTTTACAATCAAAGTAAAAATCAGCCTTGTAAGCTGAACTTTTGTAATGCCGAAAATCTGCGATGCAATAAAGCCATTTCCGTCAGGCGAAATCTCGTTGTGAAAATAATAGCAGGCGTAAACAAGAACAAAAACGATTACGGACAATATAATTGGAATTATTACTGAAGTCGTAAAAGTTCTTTCGTAGTGTTCGCCAAAGCATTTTTTTTCATCGAGGATTTTCAGGTCAAGACCTTTACCGACAAGTTCCGTTTCGTATTTTGAACAGACTTTTTTTGTATAATTAAAACCAAGAAGCCCGGCGATGTAAGTTCCAAAATAACATGCAAACAAAGCGGCAAGGCTTATGTACAAATTCACTTTTAAAAGAAAATGAAATCCGCAGAAAAGAAGGTTCGCGCTTATAAAAAAATAAATGAGCGTACTTATTCTTTCATACTTCGGAATTTTGTGAAGCCTAAGAAAAAGTTTTGTCCGCTCTTCAACTGAAAATTCCCGCTTTTCCATTTCTTCAATCTGCCGCGAAGCTTTGCCTATAAACATTCTGTGCGTAATCGGACAGAGAACAAACTGCGCAATCAAAATCATAACGATGACAACCAGAACAAATCCCCAGTATTTTCTTACGTCAATATTTATAATTAAAATTGAGTAAGAAAGAAGAACCAGTGCACAAAACATATTCGGTAAAATGGACACCTGATAACATTGTTCATACAAAGACTTTTGTTTATTTTTCATACTACGCTCCTACTATGCTCCCAAGTTCTGCTCTTTAGGCTGAAGGCTTTTTAATTTTTCAGAAACTTCGCAAAGGCTTTCTGCAAAATTATTTATGTTCTGAGTTGAAACAGAGAAAGTTTCTGCCGCTGCGGACAACTGTCTGAGCGTAACTACAATCTGTTCAAAAGAAGCTGTCTGCTGTTCAATAATTTTTTTGATTTCTTCCGAAGACATATCAGCAGTTTCTGATGACTCTTTTAAATTCGTAAAATTGTTGTAAAGTTCTTCGACGATTTCATTTCCTGCCGTAATCTTTTTGCTTCCGCTTTGTGACGATGCCAAAAGTTTTTCAGAAGAATGTTGAATTTCTATAATGCGGTTTCTGATTTCATTTGTTGACTGAATCGTATTGTTAGTCAGGCGGCGGATTTCGCTTGCAACAAGATGAAAGTTCTGACCTGATTCACCTGCGCGCGATGCTTCAAGTTCGGCATTGAATGCGATGATGTTTGTTTGGTCTGCGATGGAATTGATTATTCCTGCGATGTCAGAAATTCCTGAAATCTTTTCGCTCAAAGATTCAATTCCTTCAAGCGTAATTTCGCTTGCCTGCTGTATTTCTGAAAGCTTCTGCATATTATGTTTTAGAATGTCAAAGCCATCGTTTATTACTTCTGTCGTGCGCCTTGCAACGAGCGAAACTTCACCGATTTTTGTAGAAATGTTCCGTGCAAGGTTGTCAGATTCTTCCATCGCAGAAAGAAGTTCCTTGATGCCGGAATTCTGCTCAAGCGAAGTAACTGCCGTTTCTTTTGAAATTACCGAAAGTTCGTTACTTGACTCGACAACCTGCATACTGATGTCAGTGCTTGCCTTTAAGATTTTCTGCAGAATGTCTGAAATCGTATTTATGAGATAAATGTTGTACATAAATTCGTTTGACAAATCTGTAGGAGAATGTTTTACGTTGTGAAGATTATTGCGGTTTATGTTTTGCAAAATCGTTCGCGTAAAATTTATCGATTTCATCATTCGCTTGAAAAGCATTGAAGACAAAAAGCAGCAGAACAGAATGTTCATTATTGAAATGCTTATAATTCTTATGAACGCAACCTGAACCGAAGTATACGAAACGTAAGCGCGCCAGGCAAGTATCATATAGAAAACGTTTATCAGAATTATCGGCCCAAAAATATGAAAGACCGTAATCTTTGTTGACGAAGTTCCGAAGCAGTGTTTTTGCGAAACTTCCGCTGCTGAAACGCCTTTTTCAATTATGTTTGCAGTATGACGTGAACAGATTTTCTGCGTCTGTTCGATTGCAAGGACAAGCCCTGCGTACGCTCCAAAAAATCCCGAGCACAGCGACATAATGATTGTTTCTGCCGACATAGTTCCAATGCGGGAACAAATAAAAGTCCAGCAAATAACACCGGCAATAAACATACAGAAAACTTCAACGCCGATTTTTTCAGGAATACCCATAGTCCGCTTCATCAGCGACGTGCGTTCCCTTTCCGTCGATTCGTAATTATAAAACCAGTCCAGATCATCAGAAACTTTTCCTGTAATGAGTTTATTTGTAATCGGCGCAAGAAAAAATTGCAGGAACAAAGTAATTCCGACAGCCCAGAGAAGCATATAGACAATACTTTCTTTTGGCAGATGAGTCGTAGTTATCATATACAAAAGTGTAATCAGTCCTGTAAGCAGATTCGGAACCATCCCGGCATCAAAAACTTCTTTTTCAAAATTGATTTTTTGCTTTTCTGCATTTTGATTGGCTTTCTTTGAAAAAATCATATTTCCTCCGTATTATTTATTTTGATGTAAGTGAAATTGCACCGTCCCAGTTTTCAGGCGGAACGGCAGAAAATTCAATACAACGGTTTTTCATT
>SAMEA3663136__coassemble_79_pt1 | contig 22892 bp, 22 predicted proteins | sample SAMEA3663136__metabat2_low_PE_008 | metagenome-assembled genome bin SAMEA3663136 (sample SAMEA3663136) | pig gut metagenome | biome: pig gut; feature: pig-associated habitat; material: faeces | place: Denmark | collected 2012
CGCATTGCAGAATACAACAAGTTTTGCACAGCCGTTCACTTCGCAAGTCTTTGAAATTTCAGAAGTCTTTACAATCGTCTCTCCCATCAGCTTGACAGCGTCCATATTAATGCCGCTTTTTGTCGAACCGACATTTACAGAAGAACATACAAAATCAGTTGAAGCAAGCGCCTCAGGAATTGAATCAATCAAAATGCGGTCAGCCGGAGTAATTCCCTTTTGAACAAGCGCACTAAAACCACCGATAAAATTTACACCGAGTTCCTTTGCACATTTATCCAGAGCCTTTATATACGGAACATAATTTTTTGCATTGCTCGCTCCGGCAACTAAAGAAATCGGAGTAACAGAAATTCTCTTATTGATGATAGGAACACCAAATTCTTTTTCTATGTCCTGCCCGGTCTTTACAAGATTCCCGGCCTTTTTCATAATTTTATCATAAATCTTCTGACACGCACTGTTTACATCAGAATCAGCACAATCCAGAAGCGAAATACCCATTGTAATGCAACGGATATCAAGCTTCTGACGCATAAACATATTTACCGTTTCTTGAATTTCAACTGGAGAAAAAATCATAAAAAGACCTCGTTTTTGTAAAATAATTTTACAAAAAAACAAGAAAGTTTACAATACAGACATATTTTTATATCAATTACATTTTTAATTTGAACTTGTTAAACGATTTTCAACTACTCAAATGTTGTTTTTTATAGATTTTCAACTACAGAGATGTTGATTTTTACATTAATTTTGTATTCGGCAAGAAAACTGCGTTCGTACTGAACAAATCTTACATCGGAACATGCTTTGAACAGCTTGTCTGCATGGAATTAAAGGCATGGATATCATATAAAAGTCCCCGTTCTCGCCTTACTTTCTGGCGTACTACAAGCGGAAACGAAGTCGACTTCTGCCTTGATGATGAACTTGCAATAGAATATTCGTCCAATAGAACAACCGCTGTCATTGTGCTATAATTAAAAGCATGAACGAAAGATTTTTGCCAATCGGCATTCAGGATTTTGAAAAACTCCGCACGGGAAATTATCTGTATGTTGATAAAACTCCGCTTATTTATGAGCTGACCCGCACAAGTACGCCTTACTTTTTAAGCCGTCCGCGCCGGTTCGGGAAGAGCCTTTTACTTTCTACAATGGAAGCGTATTTTCTTGGCAAAAAAGATTTGTTCAAAGGGCTTGCACTTGAAAAACTTGAAAAAGAGTGGACCCAATATCCTGTTTTGAAGATTAGTTTTGGACGCGGTTCTTATGAAACTAAGGACAAGCTTTTGTCTATCATTGATGCTATTCTGACAGAAAATGAGCGTTTGTTTGGAATTGAAAAAATATCTGACAACCCTGCCGTGAGGCTTTCTAATTTGATTGAAACTGCAAGTGAGCATTCTGCTTGCAAAAAAGTTGTCATCCTAATCGATGAATATGACAAACCGATTCTAGACGCCCTTTACACTGAGTTTGAAGAACAAAATCGTCAGGAGCTGCGCAATTTTTACAGCCCTTTGAAAGAGTCTGACAAATACATCCGATTTTTGTTTATCACGGGAATTACAAAAGTCAGCCATGTAAACATTTTCAGCGGACTGAATCAGCTCAACGACATAAGCCTCGACAGCAAGTATTCTTCGCTCTGCGGAATTTCAGAAAGCGAACTTGAGCAGTATTTTGAGCCGGAAATTAAAACTCTTGCCGAAAAGCAGGAAATGACAGCCATCGAAACAAAGGAAAAGCTTGCCCAAATGTATGACGGCTATCATTTTGCCCACGATGTTGAAGGCGTGTACAATCCGTTCTGTCTTTTAAAATGCTTTTTTTCCAACGACTTCGGCTCCTACTGGTTTGAAAGCGGAACTCCGTCCTTCCTTGTAAAAACCTTGCAGTATCAGCCGCTTGAACTTGAAAACCTCGTAAACGGAAGGCTTGCCACGGAAAACCAGTTTAAAAATTACGATCCCGACAGCAAAAATATGCTGCCTGTTGTTTACCAGAGCGGATACCTTACAATTAAAGGTTTTGAAAAAGAAACACGTTTTTACACCCTTGATTTTCCAAACCGCGAAGTTGAAGAAGGATTTCTGGAAGTTCTGCTGCAAAAATTTGTGACAGTGCCTTACGATGACATGGGGCTTGAAATCGGAAATATGAAAATCGCCCTTAAAAACCGCAATATAGACAAAGTTCTTTCCATTATAAAATCCGCTATTGCCGATTTACCGACAATCGTAAAAAAAGAAATGTGCGAAAATTACTACGAATCAGTTACGCACCTGATGTTCCGCATGACAGGCTGCCGCGTAGTTTCCGAGCTTCAGTCAGTTGCCGGTCGCAGCGATATTGTCGTTACCACAAAAGACAGCGTATTCATTTTTGAACTGAAAATGGACAAAGGCCGAGCGTTTGAAGAAGTCGCCGCAGAAGCTCTTTCCCAGATTGACACTGGCGGTTACGCAGACCGATTTACCGTAAGTGGAAAGCAGATGTACAAAGTGGGAGTTGTTTTTTCAAGCGACGGAAAAGGGCTGTGCGGGTGGAAAGTGAAGTAATGCGGAACTGGGGAAATCATAATTGATTTTAGATTTTTTTTCCTTTATAATGTGTTTGTATGAGCGACGTCGTAATTAAAGCAGAACATTTATCAAAATATTATAATCTCGGTGTAATTAATAACGGAACACTTTTCCGTGACATCCAGACTTGGTGGGCATTAAAAAGAGGAAAAGAAGATCCTCACAGCCAGATTGGAAGTCATAAATACGACACAACAAAAGAAGGCTTTTGGGCATTAAAAGATTTAAACTTTGAAATCCATCAAGGCGACCGTGTCGGAATCATCGGAAAAAACGGTGCCGGCAAATCTACTCTTCTCAAAATTTTAAGCCGCATAACAGCTCCTACAGAAGGAAAGGTAAAAATTAAAGGACGTGTTGCATCATTACTTGAAGTAGGAACAGGATTCCACGCAGAACTTACAGGTCGCGAAAACATTTATCTTAACGGAGCAATTCTTGGTATGAAAAGAAGAGAAGTTGACCGTAAGATTGACGAAATCATTGCCTTCTCTGAAATTGAAAATCATATTGATACTCCTGTTAAACGTTATTCGTCTGGTATGTATGTACGCCTTGCGTTTGCAGTTGCAGCACATTTGGACAGCGAGATTTTGATTGCGGATGAAGTACTGGCGGTTGGAGATGCTGCGTTCCAGAAAAAAGCTTTGGGTAAGATGAATGACTTGAGTACCGGGGAAGGAAGAACTGTTTTGTTTGTTAGTCATAATATGGGGCAAATCAAAAAATTATGTTCAACAGGTATTCTATTAAACAAAGGTCAAATAGAAGATAGTGGACCTATTACCCCTATTTCTGATAAATACCTTCTATCCTCTCATAACTTTGCAAATAATCAAAATTGGGATTTTACACAAACAGAAATATCGACAAAACAAATTAAATTAAAATCTTTTACTGTTAAGACTACTTCAAAAAAATTTACAACCGATAAAGATTACGATATTTCTTTTTCTTTTAATTCTGAAGTTACCACAGATTTATATTACGATTTCCTTTTTGTTCATAATGATATTCCATTATTTTCCTTTTCGCCATTTGAACTGGATAAGAAATACAAGGTTAAAAAAGGAGAAAACAATATAACATTTAAGATTCCAAAGGACTTAATGAACAACAAAGCATATACAATACAGCTCAGATTCGATTATAAAGGAAAATCAATTTTCATAACTGATAATCCTGAAATAATCATCGAATACAGTATGGCTAAAACAATTAATAAACGTGATTTAACAGGGGATGGAAGATATTTATATCCTATCACTTCTTTTGAGTTAAATTAATTATAAGGATTTATATATGGCAAAGTATTTTTACAATGATGATATGGATACAATTCAGAGCATTCGTTTGTTTCATGCGCTTTCAGAGGCTGGTGTCGAACTTTCAATAACTGAAGATAATAAGGCAAAACTTGAATATCTTAACTCGTATTTCACAATACCTTACTCAATTAAGTCAGAAGAAAAAGATCTTCCTAATTTAAAAATTTTCCATGAAGAACTCCCTGGATGTTCTTTTTTTGATAAAAAACTTTCTCTAGTATATCCAAAGGAAGTCTTTTACTACTTAAAAAATCGTCGTCCAGCAAAAAGATATAACAAACTGTTTTTTCAAGGTACTATTACAGAAAAAAGAAAAAAAGAAATTGAAAAAATAGAAAAAACTTCTGTCTTAAAAGTGAAATCCTTTTCAAGTGATTCCGGAAGAGTTTTTCCAATAAAATGCTGGGATTCTTCTTATTATAGCACGATGGCAAAATTCAAATTTGTATTTTGCCCTGATGGTGATTTTATTTGGACATATCGCTTCTTTGAAGCTATTATGTGTGGATGTATTCCTGTTATTCAAAATACTTGTCCACTATATGAAGGATTCAAATATTTTACTGAAAATGATTTACACAATCTTTCTTATGATGAAGAAATAGTAAAACACAATGACTTGTTGTTCTTAAAAAAGTATACCTTGAGTTATTATGAGAAAAATTAACACTTATTTTTTTAAATATCCAAACTTTGGTGATTCCTTAAATACTATTATTCTCGAAAGACTCTTTAATATTGATGTTGTTTTTTCAGATATTGCTAGTTGTGATTTAACCTGTATTGGTTCTAATTTAGATGACTTCTATTCAAAAAAAGAAGGATTATTATCATCATCCCCAGTTTTTGTTTGGGGCGCAGGTTACAATCAACTTCTAACAGAAAATGATCTACCATATCAAAAAAGAAAATTTCACGCATCCGCTGTAAGAGGCAAAGAATCTTTACGAAGAATTATTAAATCTCAACAATTTTATTCTAAATCTCCGATTTTAGGTGACCCAGGTATACTTGCACCACTTTGCATAAAAACTTCCTCGAAAAAAAAATATACCTATTGCATAATACCTCATTATGTTGATTATAATTTACCTCAAATAAAAAAATTGCATAATAGTTTACAAAACTCTATAGTTGTTGATGTTACAAAAGATTGCAAAGATATATTAAATTGTATATCAAAATCCGATTTCGTAATTTCCTCTTCCCTACATGGTTTAATTTTAGCAGACACACTTGGAGTTCCCTGCGCCTGGTTATCTTTCTCTGATAAAATTTGTGGTGGGGAATACAAATATGACGATTTTTATTCTGTTTTTGATTATAAGAAAAAATGCTTGTACTATCCAGAAACAAAGGATTTTAATTTAAAAGAAATTCATTCTTATATGAGCGACTATAACTTCCAAACCTCAATTAATTTTTTACAAAAAAAATTAATTAGTGCGTTTCCTCTTTAAGGAGTCTAAAAGTGGAGAATTTAGTAAGTGTAATAATTCCTACATACAACAGAGAAAAAACAATTATTCGTTCAATCAACAGTGTACTCAATCAGACATACAAAAATATTGAAATTTTAGTCATCGATGATGGTTCGGTCGACAACACAAAAAAACTAATAAACGAACTTAACAATTCTTCTGTACATTATTTGTATCAACATAACCAAGGGCAAAATAGTGCCAGAAATAATGGAATTGCACATTCTTCTGGCGATTTTCTTTTTTTTCTCGATTCGGATGACGAATGGTTACCTCAAATGGTTGAAAAACATCTGGCTGTATACAAAAACAACCCTGATGTTTATTGTGTTTATAATAATGTAGTATCCTTTGTGAATAAAAGACCTGCCAATACAGGAACTGATTTTACCATTTCTGGGAATATATACAAGGAAGCTTTAATTCAAGGATATATTTCTTCAATGATAGGTTTATCTTTTAAAAGAGATTGTTTATCAACAATTACAGGATTTGATCCAAAATTTTCAAATTCGGATGATGATGATCTTTGTCTTAGACTTGCAAAACATTTTAAATTCTTTTTGATTCCAGATGTTTTAGCCATTGTTCATGATGATGGTGGTAACAGAATAACTGGGGATAAAATTCAATATCTTGATGGCTGGTTTCAGTTGTATACAAAACATTTTGATGACATTCTTCTTCTGTGTGGTCAATCCGAAATAAACAAAAAGTTTTTTTCTTTGGCAAAAAGATATGAAAAATTAGGTTTGGTTGATAAATCCAAAGACTGCTTAAAATATGTTACACCACATTATAAACCTCCCAAAAATTATAATGCAAAAAAGATTATAAAAAATATACTTTCTTTTTTTATTCCACACGGTATTATAAAACTTTATAATAGATTAAAGGAAAGATTTTAATTCATATATATGGGATTAACTATGATAAACACAATCAAAGACCAAAATGACAACGTCCTCGCAATCATCGTAAAAGCAAACTACGACAAACCAGGAATCTCCTTTGTAACACCTGACGACTACTCCCAGCAGCTTGCATATATGCACCATCCAGCAGGGCACGTAATTCTTCCACATGTTCATAACGAAGTAAAACGCGAAGTTCTTTACACAAAAGAAGTACTCATCATAAAAAAAGGAAAGCTCCGCTGTGACTTTTATTCCAACGATCAGAAGTATCTTGAGTCCCAGATTATCGAAACAGGAGATGTTATTCTTCTTGTTTCCGGCGGTCATGGTTTTGAATGTATAGAAGAAACAGAAATGTTTGAAGTAAAACAGGGCCCTTATGCCGGAGAAAATGACAAAGTAAGATTTGAACCTCACAAGTTCAACTAAATATTGTCACTTTCTATTTTTTTTACTATACTTTTAATATGAGGTTGTCTTATGCATAATATGAATGTAAAAGGAATGATTTTTACAGGTGAAGCAGGACGTAAAGCTATTGACCAGATTTTAAAAGCAAAACCTGTAAAAAATAAATTTACGACATCTGTAAAACAGCGTTCAGAACAATTTGTAAAATTTTTTAACAGCAATACTTCTTTCTCAACTAAATGATCAGCCCATTTTATATTGAAGAACTATCATCATCTACGTCATCCTATGAACTGAAAAAATTTAGAGTACAGCATGACGAAATTCAATTATCCAAATATTTATCAAAACAAGCAAAAAAACACAATACAGACGGGTTAAATAAGATATATCTCGTAAGAAATAAAAAAACTGGAACGATTGTTGCTTGGTTTGGATTAAAATCAGCTACACTTCCTTTCAATAACAAAAATGAATCATTCTTAATACCAGCTATTGAGTTAACCCATTTTGCTGTTGATCAAAGATTTAAAATAGATGCTTCTAAAAAAAACTTGACAAGAACAGGAGAATATATCTTTTGGAATTTTATTATACCAATTGTACAAACTGTTGCAAAATTAATTGCATGTAAAAACCTATTTTTATTTGCAATTGACACTCCTAAACTGATAAAATACTATAAAACAGTTTTAGGTTTTAAAGAAATTCAAAATATTGATGAAAAAATATTTTTTGACTACGCAGTTCCAGACTATGATTCTGACTGTAAGTTTTTATACTTTCCATTAAAATGACAAAGAGAGAAAAAATATGTCAGACTTTATTCCAGTATGCACCCCACTTTTAGGTGGAAACGAAATTAAATATGTTACAAATGCTGTAAGCACAGGATGGATCAGTTCAAGCGGAAGCTATGTAACTGCATTTGAAGAAGCATTTGCAAAGTATTGCGGTGTAAAATACGCCGTTGCAGTTTGTAATGGAACAGTTGCAATCCATCTTGCCCTTTCTGCTTTAGGAATCGGTAAAGGAGATGAAGTAATTATCCCATCATTTACAATGATTGCAACAGCTTTTGCAGTCTGCTACACAGGGGCAACCCCAGTATTTGTTGATGCTGACAAAGATACCTTCAATATAAATGTAACAAAAATCGAAGAAAAAATTACATCAAAAACAAAAGCAATCATTCCAGTTCATATCTTTGGAAACATGTGCAACATGGACGAAATTGAACGCATTGCAAAAAAACATAATCTCTTTATCGTAGAAGACTCTGCAGAAGCTCATGGTGCTGAATATAAAGGAAAAAAATCTGGAAGTTTCTCGGCCATTGCTTCGTTCAGTTTTTTTGCAAACAAAAATCTTACAACAGGCGAAGGTGGAATGGTTGTTACAAACAACGAGGAATATTTCAAGAAATGTAAATATTTTAAAAACATGTGTTTTCCTGTTGATGCTCCACGCGTTTATCTTCATGATGACATAGGCTTTAACTACAGGATGAGTAATCTTCATGCAGCCATCGGTCTTGCACAAGTCGAAAAGGCAGATGAATATCGTGACATGCGTATCAAAAATGCAAATCTTTATATGCGATACCTTTCTGATGTTCCTGGTATAACATTCCAAAAAGATGAACCAGACTCCTTGAATGTTCATTGGATGAATACAATTGTAATTGATCCGAAAATCTATGGTCACAACAAAGATGAACTCATTACTCATCTTAAAGAAAATAATATTGATACTCGTCTTCTCTTTCAGAGTATGTCAAAACAGAAATCACTTAAAGACTTTGGCTGCGACTGTAGCGGTTCTTATCCTGTAACAGACTGGCTTTCTGACAATGGTTTCTATCTTCCAAGCGCTTCAAGTTTGACTGAAGTTCAGATTAAATATATTTGTAATGTAATTAAGGAATTTAAGAAATAATGAATATTGGTGTTTATTTCCCTGATATCAGACCTGAAGCAGGTGGAGCAAGTTCTCTTTTAAAAACAATTCAGAAGGAGATTAAAGAAAGTAAAAATACAAAACATAATTATTACTTTCTTTATGATGGCGATTGTTCAGAGCCTCTCTTAACAGAATCTGATGGAAATAAATATCTAAATCTGAGTTATTATCTTAGAATTTCTAATTCTAGAAAAATCAAAAATAAAATCAAAAGACTACTCAGAAAACCTATTTATCCATTGAATCGGTTTAATACTGTAGCAAAGGAATTTCCTATCGATATATTCTGGTTTCCTTCTCCTGTTAATGAAGATCTGGATTATCCATACATTTACACAGTTTGGGATTTAGGACATCGCAGTACACCATTTTTTCCTGAAGTATCTAGAAGTGGTAACACTTGGGACAACAGAGAAAAACAATATACCAAAATGGTTTATAAAGCCAGCTATGTAATTACAGGAAATGAAGAGGGAAAAAAAGAAATTCTAGAAAACTACCCTATGCCACCCCAAAAGATTAGGATTTCTCCTTTTCCAGTAGCGTCATTTTGTCATGGTGAAAGTATAAGGCCTGATTTTAATATACCAAAAGATTTCTTCTTCTATCCAGCTCAATTTTGGCCACATAAAAATCACATATGCATATTAGAAGCATTAAAATATTTGAGAGATGAGGAAGGCATTACTCCAACTGTTTTTCTTACTGGATCAGACAAGGGTAATAAAACTTATATTATTAATAAAATTTCAGAATATAAACTTGAAAATCAGGTAATCTTTACAGGATTTTTAAAAGATGAAGAATTAAAATATCTTTATACACATGCAACTGGAATGATTTTCGCATCCTTAATGGGACCAAACAATATGCCACCAATTGAAGCGACCTTCTTAAATTGTCCTGTTATTATTACCAATCTTGATGGTCATATTGAACAACTCGGAAATTCAGCTTTATATTTCGACGGATACAAACCTTCAGAATTAGCTGAACATATGAAGACTTTACTTACATCAAAAACAAAACGTAATGCAATTATATTAAAACAAAAAAAACTTTCAAAAGAGTTTGAAAAAATAAATTATTTTGAAAATATCAGTTCCATTATTAATGAATTCGCTTTGATCAGAGAAACTTGGGGTTCTGATTTTATTCATCTATAATATAGGATTATCAATATATGCCTAAAAAATATATATCAATAATTACTATCAATTACAATAATAATTCGGGTCTAGAATCAACAATGGAAAGTGTTTTATCACAGACCTCAGATGATTTTGAATATATCATTATTGATGGTGGCAGCAAAGACGGCAGCCCAGATACAAAAAAAAAATTCTTAAAATCCGCAAATGGCAAGAAAATAAAATTTTGGAAAGTAAATGTAATAGAAGAAAAAAAATTAAATTCTGGTGCTCAGAACGTGACAAAGGAATTTATAATGCTATGAATAAAGGGGTCTTGCATGCAACAGGGGAATACTGTCTGTTTGTAAACAGTGGAGATACTCTTCTTTCATCTAATACTATTTCTTCAGCAATTAATGAACTTAAAAACAAAAATGAAGATATTATTGCTGGTACTGAATTATTTACAAACGGAACCGTTATTAAACCATTTTCTCCTGAGAAAATTAATGCCTTCACTTATATGGACAGTTTTCTTCCTCATGAATCTACATTTATTAAAACGAAAATAATGAAAAAAATAAAATATAGAGAAAATTACAGAATAGCATCAGATTTCATTTTCTTTTTTGAAGCTATCTTTATGAATAAATGTACTTATTCTACAATTCCAACCGAAATAACCTTATTCAACCTGGATGGAATAAGTTCAACAAATAACACCAAAGGACATCAAGAGATTGCAGACTTTTATAACAAATATGTACCAAGTTATGTATTAGATTTATATAATTCATACAGAACATTCTGTGAAAAAAAATATATAGAATATGGTTCAAATGTTGCTAATAATAAAATCATGATGTTTATTTATAAAGTTTTTAGAAAATTGGGATTCTTCAAGCATTAACAGAAAATTAATCAGTTTGATATAAAATCGAAAAATCAATACATTTAAAAAAATGATACTTGAACTCTCTATTAATTTATAAGCCGGCGGAATCCGCACATATTTCAAACAGCTTCTCACATACTTTACTGACAATGCTTCAAAATTAGGCGTCAGTAAAATCCTCGTATTCTTTTATCAAAATCAGTACGATGAAGAACTAAAAACACTTCTTTCAAAATCACCTGTATTTGAAGCAGTTCTTCTTTCACGACTTTACCAGTTCACTATTATCTCAAAGGTCTTCAGAAAATTAGGCCTTCTTGACTGGTATGAATTTCAATTTGAAAAACTTACTGTAAACAGAATATTAAAACACAAACCAGATGCAGTCATCTACTCAATATCTAGTGCAACAAAATTTCTGTATGCTTTAACTAAAGACACACCGGCTCTATTTATTTCTCATACACTCATGCTCTCTTCTCCATTAAACAAATCATACAGAAAAAAAGTGTATGATAAATTTAAAAACAAATGCAATCCCAAAAGCCGAATCTGTGCAGTTTCAGAAATCGGAAAAACCATATTCCAGCAATTTATGCCTTTAGAAAAAACATCAAAACTCTACACTATATTTCCAAACCATTGTGGTTATGCAACAGAGAAAGTAAGTAAATCAAATCAAGATACCGTAACTGTCCTTACCCTTGGACTTCTTGAGACATTCAAAAATCCAGACCTTTGGCTTTCAGTTGCAAAATCAATTACTGACAAATTCAAAAAAGAAAAAAAAGAAGTTCCTGATTTTATCTGGGCTGGAAGCGGTTCCTTTTATGACAGATTAAAAGAAGAAAGCAAATCTTATCCAAACATAAAATTTATCGGTTATCAGGCTGACACTAAAACTCTTTATGAAACCTGTGATATTTATGTTCAGCCAAGCACAACCGAAAACTGCAGTCTCTCTGTAATCGATGCACTTAAGTACAGCCTTCCTTGTGTAGTAAGCAATGTCGGAGGACTTCCGGAACAGGTAATCGATGGTCATAACGGTTTCTTGTGTACTTATGATAGGTGTGAGGAATTTGTATATTCCATTACAAAACTTCTTGATAACAAAAGACTTCGTACAACCTATGGAAAGAATTCGCGAAAGATTTTTGAAGAAAAATATACACAGGAGCTGTGGAATAAAAACTTCAGCAAACTACTAAATGATATCTTAAAATAAGTCATTCCTATCACAATTCCACTTTACTATAATTAAACAAATATTCATCCAGTTATAAACCAAAGAAATTTACACCTACGTCCCTAACCGCTCATAGAGAATTGCCCTATGCAATTCTCGTAGCGCGAGTTAAACCTATGTTTGTAAGCAAAAGAAATTTACGAGCGCTCTATTGCACCGAACCCGCTTTCGATATATAATTATATTGTGTCGGAATTGTATATTGTTGGAACGCCAATCGGAAATTTGGGTGATATAACCTACAGGGCTTTAGAAACTTTTAGAAAAGTAGATGTTATTGCCTGCGAAGATACGCGTCATACATTAGAACTTTTGACACATTTTGAGATTAAAAAGCCATTGATTTCGTGCAGATCTCAAAACGAGGAGTTTGTATCTGACAAAATCATTCAACTGCTGCAAAAAGGACAGTCCGTTGCTTATGCAAGCGATGCCGGCATGCCAGGAATAAGTGATCCCGGTTCTATTCTAGCTTATAAAGTAAGAAAGGCAGGATTTTCAGTTGTTCCAGTTCCCGGTCCGAGTGCTTTTGCAACGCTAGTAAGTGTAGCAGGACCTGGTGGAAAGACATTGGTTTTTGAAGGGTTTACTTCTCCAAGTCCCGGTAAGCGCAGAAAACGTTTGCGGGAACTTTTGGAAACGGGTTATGCATTTATTTTATACGAAAGTCCTTTCAGAATAGTAAAGTTGCTGACGGATCTTGCCGATATTGATAGTAACCGGCGGGTAGTAGTCGGTCGAGAGCTTACAAAACTGCATGAAGAAATCATAGAAGGAACTTCTGCGGAATTGAGAGATGATTTTGCTGCAAGACAGTCCATAAAAGGAGAATTTGCAGTATTCGTTTCTGGCATTAATAATGTTAAACTTTCAGCGGAAAATACCGATAATTAAGGTATAAGGTAGGATTATATGATGATAGACAAACTTGGAGGCATTTCACCTCTTAACAACGTTCAGAATACAAAACGTACTCAAAGTTCTGCAAACGTAAAATCTTCACCAGATTCCATCAGCGTATCTAAAGAAGCCAAAGAAATGGCAGAAGCATACTATCTGAATGAAGTTGCTGCAGAAACTCCTGATGTCAGAACTGAACTTATTGCTCAAATTAAAGAAAAAATCAAAGACTCATCATATCTTAGTGCAGAGGTTATTAACTCTACTGCAGAAAGAATAATGTCAAGTTACGGTATCTAATTCAAGAGTTTTAAGATGCAATACGTTTAGTCAGGACATCTGAAACAGATTACGCCTTGACTTAACTGATTTTTAGTTGAGATAACAAATCAATAAAAAGGCGGAATTTTTTTCCGTCTTTTTTTGTTTCTTTTCAATCGGAGTTTATTATGGCAGATTTTATTTTTAAAATTTCTCCAAACATAGTTTTAGGTTCTTACGCAATTACCCGAATCGGACAGTATGCACAGGAATTAGGTTCAAAATTTATGGTAATTATTGATCCTATGCTCAAAGAGGTTGGAATTTCAGATAAAATTCTTCAGCCATTAGATGAACACAAAATAGACTATTTTATTTTTGACGAAATTACAAACGGTGCAACTACTCAAATCATTTCGCAAGCCCTGACACTTTCGCGCGAGGCTCATATCCACGGAGTTATTGCAGTCGGTGGTGCAAAGACAATCAACATTGCAAAATCTGTCTGTTCAATTTTTTACGAAGTTCACGATTTGTATGAATTCGTAGACGGCGCTTCTCCTACTGTTGCACCTCTTCCATTGCTTTGCGTTCCTTCAACAATGCGAGATCCTTTTATTTTTTCGCCTTTTACACCTGTCATTGATTCACGCTCAAATAAAAACAGACTTTTACGCAACAAAGACGGACTTGTAAAACTTGTTCTCTTTGACCCGAACCTTTCGCTTACCCTTACAGAAAATCAGACTGCCTCAATGGCAATAGAAACTCTCTGCCTTGCAACAGAAAGTTACATATCGCAAAAAAGCACTTTCTTTAGCGATATGATTGTCGAAAAAGGCATGGAACTTTTGGGATACGCACTTGACGGCTCGCCTACCCTTACAATTACAACGCCGTCAGAAGTTCTCTTGACACAGGGCGGCTGTATGGCATCTCTTGCAAGTTCCATGAGTGCTCCGGGATGCGCGACGCTTTTGGCTCAAACAATAAATGCGCGCTGCAGAATTTCGCGTTCACTCGTTTCTTCGATTTTATATCCATATATAATTGAAGATGCGGCAAAATTTAAAGCAGACAAAATTGCAAAACTTTCAAAAATTTTACGTGCAGCGCCGGAAGAAGCAACTCAGGAAGAAGCAGTTTCTGGACTTACTGAATACGTACGGCAAAAACTTGCGCAGAACAATCTTCCTGCCCGCTTAAAAGATTTATCCATAACCATTGACCAGCTGGCTCTTTGTGCAGAAGATGCCGGGGAACTGGATTTAATCAATACGCTGCCACGGAGCATGACTTCTGACGACTTGTTTGATTTACTAAAACTTGCTTTCTAAACTATAATAAAAGAATGATTGAACCTCAAAAACTTTTTCAACTTTCTGGCGGTCAAAAACGGCGCAAGCTTGCACTGTGCTTTGGTGCGCTGGAACGTGACATTATCGGTATTGCAGAAAAAGGCGCTGAATATTCATTTAATTCAATGCCGCGCGAACAATACGTAAAAGAACTGATAAAGATTTTACTTCAAGATCCCAAACTTTCTAAAGACGGATTTGCAGAACTGACTGCCTTATTAAACGAAAAACCTTTTGACGAACACCGCGCCTGCAACTGCGCACGAAATCATCTTCTTGCAATAATCGGAACTTTTCCTGCTGAATGGGATTTAATCATTGCCCCGCACAAAAATCCGCTTTCAATCCAAAATCAGCAGAACGATAAACATGATGCAATTTCGCAAAATTCAATTGAATCACAAATCCAGGCGCGCAATTTTTTTAAAGGCATTTGCGCCTATGCAGAAGACATCCGCTCGCCGTTTAATCTTGGTTCAATTTTCAGAACTGCCGAAGGACTTGGCGCAGAAAAACTCTACCTTTCACCTTTCTGCTGCGATCCGAATCATCCGCGTGCCATACGAAGCGGCATGGGCTGTATAGAAACTTTAAACTGGGAACGAAAATCCCTAGATGACCTGCCTTCTGACAAACCAGTTTTTGTCCTTGAAACAGGCGGAACTCCAATTGATGAATTTGTTTTTCCTAAAGAAGGCATCTGTATAATCGGTTCAGAAGAACTTGGTGCAAGTCCCGAAGCCTTAAAAAAAGCAACTTACGGCTGCGTTACGATTCCAATGATAGGGATAAAAGCATCATTGAACGTCGGAGTAGCATTCGGAATCCTTATGCAAAAATGGATTGAATCAATAAAAACTCAATCTTCCTAGATTTTATTCACCATGCTCTTTTGAAAAAGAAGCAAACAGTTTGTCAGAAATCTTTTTAAACTGGTCTTCTGTCGTAATTTTGAACATCGACAAAATCTCTGTATCAATCTGATAGAATGCGACTTCTCCTGTCTGGTAATGAGTCATGATATCCGAAAGATGAACAATGCTTGAAAGAGTCCTTACATTTTCCGGTGCATTTTCTGGGGAATGATGATATCTGATTACACTTGTAATAACTTCTGGGAAATTCCATTTTTGTGCAATTTCAGCACCGATTTCTCCGTGATTTACACCGGCGATAAGTCGTTCAAAAAAATCTGACGAAATATTTTTTGCTTCACAAATTTCCTTGATACGATTGAGCAAATCTGGATGAGAAGTTTCAAAAATAATTTTTCCCATATCGTGAAGCAAACCGCAAATATACGAATCTTCTATAACTGCCCGTTCCTTTGAAAAGAAATTACGCGCCAGATTATACGAGTAAAACGCAACCTGATAAGCATGCTTCCATAAATCAAGTTTATCCCCACCGACTTCTTTAAAAGTCTGGACAGTTCCTATGCTGAACAAAAGATTTCTGATTCCACGCAGACCGACAAGTTTTACGGCATCTGCAATACTGTGGCACGGACTTGCCAGCGCAAAAGCCGCAGAGTTTACCATTTTCAAAAGTTCTGCAGTAAGCGCAACATCATTTGAAATGTGCATTGCAATGTCAGACATTTTAGAATTAGGGTCACTTAAAAGCCTGTTGATTTCTGAAATATTTTCAGGGAACTGCGGGAGCCTGTCTATCAATTTTACAAATTCCGCAGAAATAATGCTGATATCCTGCTGAGTTTTTTCACTGAGTGGTAAAATAATCCTTGTGATTGTTTCGCCGTTTTCGCAAAGTACCTGAAAATTTTCTTCTGTAAGACCGATTTTTTCAAGCATCAGAATCATGATAATCAAACCAAGTCCTGCACCTTCTGAGTCATCAAGAACCTGAGAAATTGCATCTTCAATACAAGTGTACTGCTGTGCACGCGAAAGCTTATCGTGAATTCGTTTGTATTCAAAAACTGTAAGGTTTGAATTGTTTCTGATTTCGATTTTGATTTTATTAGCGCGAACTTGAAGAATGAGCTTTACATAAAGACCTGCGTTTTTTTGAAGCTGTAAGTAATAATTGATATTATTCAGCGTGTCTTCTTTAAAAGTTTTTAAACCGAGTTCATAATCTTTGGGATCAGCAATATCGAGATTTTTCTGGGTAAAATAAACCCTCTTTGTATTTGCCTTTTTTGCGTTTGTGATTAATTCATTAAGACAATAATTTAAATATTCAATCATCTGGCTTTGATCAAGTTCTTTAAGAAAAGCCGTAAGAACATCACCCATATATACTTCCATTTCGTGCGGAAGCGTATATGTCGTTATAGTAAGTGGAATTCCTAAATCTATTGCCTTTTCAATTTTCTTTTTATCAACCTCAATCCTTTTGTTAAGAGACATATATTTACAATTCCTTACAATTTTAATGATTTATTTTAACACCTTTCTAAAATAAAATAAAGCGCATAATCACGATTATCACGATTTTACAAGTTGAATATGCTTCTTTTTTTGAGTAATATTTATTTATGTTTATAACAGCTTTTTATGGCGAAATTCTCATTCTGCTTTTGATTATCATAATATGTTCGCGTGTTTTTTTTATCAAACATACAAGAATTGACGCTATCGTACTTTTTGCACCTTTTGTTTTTATACTGGCAATCCTTCAGATTTTTGCATGGGGGTTAAACATTGCAGAACAGGTAGTCTTTTATTTTTCGCTTTTTATATTTTTTATAAACTGGCGCGGATTCTTACGGTTCTGCAACAGACTTTACGTTGACACATACAGCAGAGTGTTTATTGTATTTTCTGCTGTTTCGCTTGTTTTTGCAATCGGACTTATTGTCTTTTTATGTATTTTTTCTCCATTGCATTTGACTGCAGAAAAATATCAAGTAACTGTCGAAACAAAATTTTTTACAAAAAATTCTGTTTCAGAATATATCGAAGTACCTGAGAATTCGATAAAAAAAGATTTTAAGCTTACAGTATATTCGCCGGACAGAAAACAGACTAGAGAAGAAAAAAATGAAATACTTTTGTTTGTCCCAGACAAAAGGGCAGCCCGGCTTTCTTATGAACCTTATCTGATTCTGCTTGCAAAATACGGCTACACAGTTTATAAAGCTGATTTTGGTTTTGCCGACGTTCAGCATGAACAGAAAATAAACCTGAACTTTTTGAAACAGCGGAAAATGACAAAAACTTATTTTAAAAGTCCCGAAAAGTTTTACGAAAAATATTCCTATTATGAAGAACTCTATGCAAAAGAATATGAACTTCTTTCTGACATCGTTGACAAAATAGAACCTCACATAAAACAGTTTGTCATTCTGGCAGACGGTCTGGCAGAAAAATCTTTTGACAAAATCAAAAATCCTGCACGGCCGGTAGAATTATGTTTTTTTATGAGTTCAATCCCGGAATACAAAACAAGCGGTTTCGGTTTTATCGAACAAACTGACCCCGTAACTGCAAAACTAAAATTCAATTTAAAAAAAGACAGGACTTTTTTTGTTCCAAGCTATATGGCGATGAAAACAAAAATGGCAATCGAGGCACAAAATGACATTAACTGAACTTGATGAATACTTTAATTCATTTTTAAAAAAAGAAAATTTTTCAAATGACATTTCTCTAAATGGAATTCAAATTCAAAACTCAAATCCAGATTCAAAGCAGATAAAAAAAGTTGCTTTTGCAGTTGATGCCTGTGAGGAATCTGTTTTAAAAGCAATAGATTGCAAGGCAGATGTTTTATTTGTTCATCACGGACTTTTTTGGGGGAAGCCTGAAACAATCACCGGCAGTTTTTACAAACGCATAAGCCCATTCATAAAAAATGACATTGCCCTGATTGCCTATCACATCCCGCTTGATGCAAACAAGCCGTACGGAAACAACTGGGGACTTGCAAGTCGTGCAGGACTTACAAAAATTGAACCATTCGGCTTCTGGAGAGGAATGTGTCTCGGTGTCAAAGGCGTTTTAAAAAAGCCGCTTACAGCAGAAGAACTTGCCGGCAAAGTTTTAGAAGAAAAACCTCCGTGCAGAATTTTTAACTGTGGAAAAGAAAAAATAAAAACTGTCGGCATTATTTCTGGCGGTGCTGGCGACGACGTTGAACAGGCTGTCAGAGAAAATCTTGATGCGTATATAACTGGAGAAGTCTGCCACGAGTTATTCCATTATATAAAAGAAAATAAAATCAACGTAATTGCCGGCGGACATTATCAGACAGAAACAGTCGGAGTAAATTCAGTAATGACTAAAATGATGCGAGAAAAAAAACTTGACGCTGAATTTATTGATATTCCGACAGGCATGTAATTTATTCTTGTTAAAACCTTGAGCCAGAAGAAAAACCGGGAGGAAAAAAATGATTACGATTTTACCGCAAACAGATAAAGAACCGTTAAATACAATCGGATATTGCGCAGGAGTCTGCTGGAACAGTCCAGTTGAAGATAAAGAACAAAATATAAAACGTGCAAAATCATGCATTAAAAGCGGTCACACAAGAACAGCTGAATACCCTGATGTTTTTTGCATTATCGAAGGTTACTCTGCGCGCTGCATACGTGAACTTTATACGCACATCATCGGAACAACGCGCCTTCAAAGTTCAACGCGATATGTTGATGCAAAGGCGATGGACATTGAAAACGAGTTTTACAATCCGTTCACTGGGGATGCTGCCGATGTCTACAAAGAAGGACTTTCTGACATAATGCAGACATACCAGAAACTTGAAGAACTCGGTTATCCAAAAGAAGATGCCGCCAATATTTTACCGTTAGGGATGGACACAAAAATAGTCTGGAAAATCAACTTGCGCGCCTTAATGCATTTTATGAACCTGAGACTTTGCTCAAGAGCCTACAAAGAAATCCGCGCCTTATCAATGGAACTAAAAGAAAAACTCAGACAGCTTTCCCCTGAATGGGAATGGATTTGCGACAACCTTCTTCTGCCAAAATGTGAGTTTACAGGTTACTGCGACGAAGCAAAAAGCTGCGGACGAAAAATTACAAAAGCACAAATGCTTGAAGCCATAGAAGAATGGACAAAAAATAAAAACAAATAATACTGAACAAAAAAAACCGGAAGAAAATCTTTTTTAAGTTCTTTCTTCCGGTTTTTTATTCAAAATCTCAAAACAAAATTTTCTGCTTATTTGCTTAACATTTATTTGCTCAAAAGATTATTTAAGTGCTTTACAAATTCAGCAGGCGCTTTTAATTCTACACCGGCAATGAGCAGAGCCTGATCAAGCAAAACTTCAGAAACATCAGCAATTAAAGCTTCGTCATTTGACTCTTTGATTTTTGCAACAATCGGGTGGTCGCCATTTACTTCGAGAATTGGTTTTACTTCAGGGGCGTTTTGTCCCATTGCCTTCATCATTCGTTCCATCTGATAAGACGGATCGTTTTCGTCAACAACGATACATGACGGATTTTCGCCGCTCAAAGTTTTTGAAAGTTTTACTTCTTTTACTTTGTCACCGAGAGCTTTTTTAATTTTTTCAACAACAGGCTTGAATTCTTCTTCTTTTTTCTTGGCTTCTTCTTTATCGCCGCCAAGGTCTTCGTCACTGCCAGCTCTGTTTACAGCTTTGAGTTCAAAGTCTTTGTATTTACCAAAGCCCGGGATTACGATTTCGTCAATGTCATCTGCCATTACGAGAACTTCAAAACCTTTTGATGTATAAGCTTTAAGAAGCGGATTTTCGCGAAGGTTCTTTTCATCAGTTCCTGTAATATAGAAAATTGATTTCTGCTCAGGTTTCATTCGCTGAACATAGTCTGCAAAACTTGTCCAGTTGTCATCACCTGTTCCGCTTGGGTCTGTCGACTTGAACCTTACAATTTCTGCAATTTCATCGCGGTTTACATAATCCTGATACAAACCTTCTTTCATCGGGCGATTGAAATTCTTTACAAATTTATTCCATTTTTCAATCGCTTTTTTGTCATCGTCAGTGCGCTTGTCTTCTTCAACTTTGCGGGCTTTGTCAGCATCGGCACCAAGTTTTTTAAATTCACTTAAAAGCTTTTTTACAGAGCTTGTACGGATATTATCAAGAATTCTGTTCTGCTGCAAAATTTCGCGGCTCACATTCAAAGGCAAATCTTCTGAATCAATAATACCGCGTACAAAACGCAGGTAAGACGGAAGCAGCTCGCGGTCATCGTCTGTTATGAAAACGCGTTTTACATAAAGTTTTACGCCGCTTTGATAATCTGCCTGATACATATCAAACGGAGCAATTTGCGGAACATAAAAAAGCGTAGTATATTCTTGAGTTCCTTCTGCGTGAGTGTGAACATAAAAAAGCGGATCCTGTCCGTCATGACCAAATGTCTTGTAGAATTCATTGTAATCGGCTTCTTTAAGTTCAGACTTTGAACGTTTCCATAATGCAGAAGCACTGTTTACCTGGTCGACTTTACTTTCTGTTGAAGTAACATTACCTTTGTCGTCATATTTGTTCTGTTCATAATGGAGATAAATCGGGAATGCGATATGGTCAGAATATTTTTTAATAAGTTCTTCAATTTTCCAGCGGCTTGCGTAGTCTTTTGAATCATCGTTCAAAGACATTACGATTGCAGAACCTGTAGTTTCGCTCTTGTCAAATCCGTATTTTTTTGCAGCGTCACTGTCAGATGCAATTTCTTCTATATCATAAGAATTTGTACCATCGCTTGACCAGTGCATTATTTTTCCGTCACCGGCAGCTTTTCTTGTATAGACATCAATTTTTTTTGCTGCCATAAATGCAGAATAAAAACCTACACCAAACTGCCCGATTAATGCAGAATCTTTTGAAGCCTCTGCAGTCAGTTTTTCCATAAAGGCTTTTGTTCCTGAACGGGCAATCGTTCCAAGGTTATTATTCAAATCTTCTTCGTTCATTCCAATTCCAGAATCCTGAACGCAAAGAACATTCGCTTTGTCATCAAATGTAATGTCAATCCGTGGAGTAAAAGTAATTCCTTTATAAGCATCATCTGAAACTGTAAGATATTTTAATTTATCCAATGCATCTGAAGCGTTTGATACAATTTCGCGTAAGAAGATATCTTTGTTTGAATACATTGAATGAATAATTAATTTAAGAAGCTGGTTTACTTCTGTTTGAAACTGATGTGTAGCCATTTTTTTACCTCAATAAAAATATTGTAACAAATAAAATAATAAAGAAATAAAAAAACGGCAAGTAATACTTTTTTCATTATCGCAACTAAAATCAAGAATTTTCTGCCATTCCTGCTTATACTTGTGCTACAATAGTTGAAATGAAACAGCAGGAAAAAATACTGGGACAGGACTGCCAGACAATCTGCGGAATTGAGGTTTGGGAAAATAGGAGCTAAGGCGGCGATGAAAACAAAAAAGCCACCTCATAATTGAAGTGGCGTTAAAAATTTGATTGTGAATAACCCGTCAGTTATTTTTCAGCGAGTACCAATTTCAAAAATTTCTCTCAAGAAATACTTTCATATTTTCTCCACAAGGCTTCGGCTCGTTCTTTCCGTCCGTCCAGGCTGATTTTTCTGAGTTTACAAAGGCAAAGAATCTGTCAATTTCTGGAAAGCAAATACACGAAGGATGCCTTGAAAAAGTTATAAAAAATGTATAATGTGGAGGTCCTGCCTTTATTTTGCCTTCATCTACAAAAATGTCAGGTTGTGTGATATGATGATATAATAGAAAAAAATCAAGTAAAATAAAGGAAACCACACATGGCAAAATCAAAATCGTCTAAATCATCATCTGCAACAATCGGTTTTGAACAGCAGATTTGGGATGCCGCCTGCGAACTTTGGGGACACATTCCCGCAGCCGACTACCGCAAAATCTTTACAGGTCTCATTTTCCTGCGCTACATATCAACAGCCTTCGAAAAAAAATATGCAGAACTTGTGCTAGAGGGCGACGGTTTTGAAGACGACCCCGACGCTTATGAATCAGAAAACATCTTCTTTGTTCCCCAGGAAGCCCGCTGGTCAGAAATTGCAAAAGCAGCGCACACACCAGAAATCGGAACAATTTTAGACAAAGCCATGAACGCCATAGAAGCAGACAACCGCTCCCTCAAAGGCGTGCTCCCTAAAAACTATGCAAACCCTGAACTCGACAAGCGCGTACTCGGGAACGTAGTAGACGTATTCACCAATATGGACATGAGCGACCTTGACGCAAGCAAAGACCTGCTCGGCCGCACCTACGAATACTGCATCGCGCAGTTTGCAAGCTACGAAGGCGTAAAAGGCGGCGAGTTCTACACACCGTCCAGTATTGTTAAGACAATCGTTGCCATCCTGAAGCCGTTCAATAATTGCCGTGTGTATGACCCGTGCTGCGGCTCCGGCGGTATGTTCGTCCAGAGTGCGAAGTTTATTGAAAACCACAGCGGT
>SAMEA3663136__coassemble_83_pt1 | contig 22642 bp, 19 predicted proteins | sample SAMEA3663136__metabat2_low_PE_008 | metagenome-assembled genome bin SAMEA3663136 (sample SAMEA3663136) | pig gut metagenome | biome: pig gut; feature: pig-associated habitat; material: faeces | place: Denmark | collected 2012
ATTGCGTTGATAAACTTAAATGACTCATCAGAATCAAACTGCTTTGCAAGATCGATTGCCTCATCAATTACAATAGATGGTGAAATCTCTTTTTGATGAATAATAGAAAAAATGCTTATCCGCAAAATGGCAAGAGTAACCTTATTAAGTCTGTCAAAAGTCCAGTTTTTTGCAAGATGCGTTTTTATAAGTTCATCTATTTGTTCGATATTTTCAATTGTGCCTGCAATAAGAATCCGCGAAAACGACAAATCACTTTCGTCCAGATTCTGTTTTGAATCTACCCAGGAAAACTGGAGTAAATCCTCCAGCGTTTCGCCTCCTGCATCCCATGAGAAAATCGCCTGAAATGCAATTATTCTGCTTTTTCTGCGTGCCACGAAAGACTCCCTTACCAGTTAAGAAGATTGTCCAGCTCAGCACCTGTTTTTTTGCGTTCGACATTTGCAGGTATATTAAGTTCTGCAGAAATATCCTGTACGGCTTTCAACAAAGCGCTGTTTCTCATTTGATTTGTAAGAGTTTGTTTTATATATTCATAAACAGTGATTGTAGAACCAGGCTGAACGATATCTGAAATTCCAAGCATTTTTGCATTATATTTATCAAGCAAAACATAGAACTGGTAATCAATATCAGTTTCTTTTAAATCAGAAACTTTTTTCAGCGGCTCATTAAAAATCTGGAGTATCCGTTCGTAAGAAACACCAAGCATTGCAGCATACTTTTCTGTTTTTTCAACCATCAAGTCTCCTGCAACATAACCTGCAGAAACATCTTTTGTTGCAGCCCTCATTGCATCAATCGTTAATTTGCCAGTTGAAAAATCTGACATCAACTTCTGTATTTTTGATTTTGCAGCATCAGGATTACTGTCTTTTTTTACAGAAACAAGGAACATGTGAACCATATCGTTCCATACAAGTTTAGATTTATTTAATTCATAAAAATCACGGATATCCTTATCTGTCGGAGCAACTGAATTTATTTCATTCTGTTTTTTTGTCAGAACATACTGCTGCGCCATAAGCTGACTTCTCAAATATGCCTTGTACTGGGCAACATTCATACGCAGCTGTGATTTTAAAAACTCATCAACAGACATATTCTGTGTCTGGCGGACTATATCTGCAAATTCTTTTTCTGTTACCTGACGTCCTACAATCTGAGACATATTTGCAAGATAATACTGGTCAACCTGACTGTCAGAAAAAACGATTCCTTCTTTTTTTGCTGCCTGAACGATAAGCTTTTGGTCAATCAAAGATTCAAGAATTTCTTTTTTCTGTTCAATATTAAATTTTTGACCAGACTGTGACTGATATGTTTCTACAGAATCTTTTAAATCTTTTAAAGAAATAGTTTCATAACCATTCAATTTTACGACAACCAAAGGCTGAAGATTTGCCTGTGCAGACATACCAAAAAGTGTGACTACTGAAAACAAAGTAGCATAAAATAAGCGTTTCATTTATATTACCTTCCTAACATTTATAAAACAGTTTTTTCTCATTTGGTTACATAAAACCAGGTTTTATTAAGATTCAAGCGGAAGTCCGCCACTTATAACAGCCCGAATACGACGCACTCCGGCAGAAGAAGACTGTTCCTTTTGAATTTTAAAATCTCCGATTTGAGCTGTATGCTGAACATGAGGTCCGCCGCAAACTTCTTTGCTGAACCAGTCATTATTTGCATCACGTCCGATTGTATAAACTTTTACATCTTCACCATATTTATTTGTAAACAATGCCCTTGCACCGGAAGCCTTTGCTTTTTCAAGACTCATTACTTCCATTGTAACAGGCAAATCTTCTTTTATTTTTTCGTTTACGATAGCTTCAACTTTCTGGATTTCGTCCTGTGTCATCGGGCGTTCAAAAGTAAAGTCAAAGCGCATGCGTTCATTTGTAATATTTGAACCTTTTTGGGCAACCTGATTTCCCAAAACGTTGATAAGCGCCTGCTGTAAAAGATGAGTTGCCGTATGATATTTTGTAGTTATTTCAGACTGTTCTGCAAGACCGCCTTTAGCAACACCAGCATCAGCAGTTTTGCTTGCTTCCTGATGTTTGCGTTCTGCTTCTTTGAAACCTTCGACATCAACAGTAAAACCATTTTCCGCTCCGAGTTCCTGCGTAAGTTCTAGAGGATAGCCGTAAGTTTCGTACAGGTTGTATGCAACTTTGCCTGAAATAATTTTTTTTGGATTTTTCATAAGGTTTGGAAGAAGTTTCTGGAATTCAACTTCGCCTTTTTTAAGGGTAATGCGGAATTTTGCTTCTTCGGCAGAAAGCTCGCTGTAAATTTTTTCTTTATTCTGTTCAAGTTCCGGATAAGGACCTTTGAAATTATCTACGACAGTTACTGCAATTTCTGCAAGGAAATCTTTTTCGATTCCGAGTTTCATTCCGTGGCGGACTGCACGTCTTATGAGGCGGCGGAGAACGTAGCCTGCACCGACATTTGACGGAACGACGCCTTTCTGGTCACCAAGAATGAATACTGCAGAACGGATATGATCTGCAATAATTCTTACAGACCGGTCTTTTTCTTCGTCAGTTCCGTAAGTATAGTCAGAAAGTTTTTCTATAGTATGAATTATAGGCTGAAAAACTTCTGTAAGGTAAACAGATGTTTTGCCCTGAAGAATACAGTTTGTGCGTTCAAGTCCCATTCCGGTGTCGACATTCTGTTTAGGAAGCGGAACAAGAGTTTTTTCATCGATGCGGTTATACTGCATGAATACGTTGTTCCATATTTCCATCCAGTTTGCGCTGTCAGTTCCCTTGTTAGAACCTTTTGGAGGCAGACCTTCGCCTACCCAATAAAAGATTTCTGTATCAGGACCACAAGGACCTGTAGGACCTGCTGCCCACCAGTTGTCACTTGCCGGCAGATAGGCAATTTTATCTTCCGGCATTCCGTTTTCTTTCCAGTAAGATGCAGCTGCTTCATCACGAGGAGCGTTTTCATCCCCGGCAAAAACTGTTACGGAAAGTTTTCTCGGGTCAAGTCCGAGCCACTGCGGGCTTGTCAAGAATTCATACGAAAATGCAATCGATTCTTTTTTAAAATAATCACCGAGAGACCAGTTACCGAGCATTTCAAAACAAGTCAAATGGCTCGGGTCTCCGACTTCATCAATATCCCCAGTTCTTACACATTTCTGATAATCTGTAAGCCGTGTTCCTGCAGGATGTTTTTCTCCAAGCAGATACGGAACGAGCGGATGCATTCCTGCTGTCGTAAACAAAACTGACGGGTCATTTTCAGGAATTAAACTTTGTCCTGAGATTTCTGCATGCCCCTTTGATTTAAAAAATTCGATATATTTAGTTCGAAGTTCATTTGAAGTCATAATGCTATAGTATATAATTCTAAGGGTCTAATTGTCAACTCTACGAATATGAGCGCCAAGAGACTGGAGCCTTTCTACAAGATTTTCATAGCCGCGTTCTATTTGATAGACGTTGCTGATACGGCTTTCTCCCTGAGCTGCCATCGCTGCAATTACCATCGCCATTCCTGCGCGGACATCAGGTGAGACCAGATGTTCACCATGCAGAACGCTAGGACCTGAAACAAGAGCACGATGTGGATCGCACAAAGTAATGCATGCTCCCATATTAATCAGCTTGTCAACAAAAAACATTCTTGACTCAAACATTTTTTCAAAAATCAAAACGTTGCCGTCAACCTGAGTTGCGACAACAGTCATAATGCTTGTCAAATCAGGCGGGAATCCCGGCCATGGAGCATCATCGATTTTAGGAGTCTGACCGCCCAAATCTGTATTAACTCGCATTTCCTGTCCCTGAGGAACTTCCAGCGTATTGCCGTTTATTGACCAGCGGATTCCAAGTTTACTGAACGCAATGCGAAGCGGACGCATATCCTGAGGATTGATTTTTTCTATGCGGATTGAACCTTTTGTTGCGGCAGCAAGTCCGATGTACGAACCGATTTCCATATAATCAGGACCGATTGTAAATTCTGTTCCGTGAAGTTTTTTTACGCCGTCAATATAAAGGATATTGCTGCCTGTTCCGGCAATTTTTGCTCCCATTGAATTGAGCATATTGCATAAATCCTGAACATGAGGTTCACTTGCAGCATTTGTAATCGTAGTTTTTCCTTCTGAAATTGCAGCTGCCATCAAGGCATTTTCTGTTGCTGTTACGGAAGCTTCGTCAAGGAAAATGTCTTCTCCGACAAGTTTGTTCGCAGAAAAAACAAATTTTCCGTCAATATCAACTCTTGCGCCAAGTTCAGTCAGTGCAAGAAAATGCGTATCAAGCCGGCGTCGTCCGATTACATCCCCTCCGGGCGGCATCATGACAGCTTTACCGAGGCGAGCAAGAAGCGGACCTGCAAACAAAATTGAAGCCCTGATTTTTTTTGATAAATCAGCAGGGATTTCTGCACTCTTTACGTTTGCACAGCAGACTGTCCAAGTGTGTTCAGACTCTTTTTTTACATCAGCACCGAGGGCTTCTAGAATTTTGAACATTACAAAAGTATCTTCGATTGCTGGAATATTCTTTAGTTTTACAGGTTCATCTGTCAGTAAAGTTGCGGCTATACACGGCAATGCGGAATTTTTATTTCCGCAAGTTGTAATAGTTCCTTTTATCGGAAAGCCGCCTTCGATTATGTATTCATGCATAAAAAAAATCCTCTGAAATTATAATTTTGCAATTAATTCACTTAAATTTATTATAATATCGGTTGCCTTAAGCATTTGATTTAGGGAAACCCATTCTGATGCAGAGTGATAATTATGAGCACCTGTAAAAATATTAGGTGTCGGGATTCCCATTTCTGTCAGTCTTGAACCGTCAGTTCCGCCGCGAATAAGCTTGAACTCAGGCTCAACGCCGCTTGTTTTATAAGCTTCAACAAGAACCTGTTTTACAAACGGAAATTTTTCGATAGTATCATTCATATTCAAATACTGCTGGATATGAGTTACAGTTGCCTTGCCGCCAAAAGAAGATGCCGTTGCAGAAGCAAGCTGTTCGACGAGGGACTTGCGTTTTTGCATATTTTCTATATCAAAATCGCGCAAATACAAAGACACCTGAGCTTCGTCCATTGTGCCGGAAATTTTCATAGGGCAGTAAAAACCGCGGCGCAAATCTGTCGTTTCAGGACTTTCGTGGCGTGGAAGATTCTGAACGAAATTTGATGCCATTGAAATTGCATTTACCATTCCGTTTGCACGAGCGCTGTCTGTATGGCTTGAAATTCCTTTGAACGTAATGTCAGAGCGGAAAGCATTGAAACATTCACTTTCAAGTTCGCCTATATGGCCGCCGTCAACAGTATACGCAAATTTGCTTTTGAGCATTTCAACAGGAACTTTGTCCATCCCGTGACCTGTTTCTTCATCAGGCGAAAAAATCACCTCTATCATTCCGTGCGGAATTTCTTTGTGTGACAGAAGATAGCACAGCGCACTTACGATGATTGTAATGCCCGCTTTGTCATCGCCGCCTAAAAGTGTCGTTCCGTCTGTCGTGATGACTGTATCGCGCTCCTCTGCCGCCGCTGCAAGGGATGGAATCTTACGGGGGTCAAGCGTTATTCCGTTTTTAAGTTGAATTATGCTTCCGTCATAATTTTTGAAAACTTGAGGATTTACGTTTTGACCAGACACTTCTTCAACTGTATCCATGTGCGCAAGAAGGCAAAAAGGCTTTACATTTTCAAAACCACATGTTGCAGGAATTCTTGCGTAAATATAAGAATGTTCTGTAAGGCAGACATCAGAAAATCCAAGCTGAACTAATTCTTGACTTAAATCCCTTGCAAATTCTGCCTGACACTGAGTTGAAGGAATTATTCCCTTATCTGCATTTTCGCACGAACTGGTTGAATGTTTTTTTGCATACTTTATAAACCGTTCGCAAATCTGACTTTCTTCTATCGAATTTTTTGACAAATATTTCATAATCAGCCTATAGCATAAATTAAGAAGTATTATTTTTCAAGCAATAAATTTATCATCAGAAGAAAACTGGTCATAGAAAGGGAGAATTTCAGTTAATATAGTCTTTTTTTTATAAAACTGTTATAATTATAGTATGAGATTAACAAGTACGAGAGATAAGACAGTAAATTCAAGCTTTGCAAATGCAATTAAAAATTGTATGCCTGATGACGGCGGACTTTATGTTCCCGACGGAACAGCAAATTTAAGACGATGGATTTTATACACAAACGAGCAGACTTCTTTTTGTTCTATTGCGGGAGCGCTGACGTCTGCTTTTATTAACAATGAGTATTCTCCGATAATCTGCGAAACTATTGCTACAAAAGCGTTCCCTTTTGAGCCAGTTTTGAAACAGCTTGATGAAAAACTTTTTGTTTTGGAACTGTTCCACGGGCCGACAAAATGCAGCAGGGACTTTGGTGTTTCGTATTTAGTTGCAATGCTTGAAACAACGTTGCAGCTGGAAAACAAAAAAGCACTTCTTCTTGATTATACAACAGGTGAACACGGCGCAATTCTTGCAAAATCACTGAAAAACAAAAAACACTTAAAGTCTGTTTTAGTTTATCCAAAAGGAAAAATCTGTGGACTTTCAGAAGAAGATTTTGTCTGGAACGGCGGCAACATTTATCCTGTTGAATTTGACGGAGACGGCGAAGGCGGTCATAAAATCATAAAAGAAATTTTTGACAATAAAGAACTTGCGCAAAAACTTCATCTTACAGTTTCTACGACTGCAAACATCGGTCGCCTTATTCCGCAGACATTTTTCTTTACTTACGCTTTTTCACGATTAAAAAACAAAGTGTCAGGTGACATTTTTTACGCACTTGATCCGGAAAATTACGGAAACCTGGTCGCAGGACTTTACAGCTGGAAACTGTCGCTGCCTGTTACTGGTTTTATTTTGCCTACAACTCCGCAGCTTACTTTAGATGCAATAGGAAATCCGATAATAACAGATTCCGTAGTTCCTGTAGAACAGCGTACTACAGCAGATGCTTCTGACCCGTCAAATCTTGAACGGCTTGAAGACTTTTTTTCGCATTACGCACCGATGATGAAAACTTTTGTCCATGCATCGAATGTATCTGAAAAGGAAACTGAAGATGCGACGAAAGAGCTATTTATGAAATACAAACGATACGCAGGATACAATACTGCAAAAGCATATGCCGCTGCCTTAAAAAATCAAAACCTCGCTGACGAAGACGGTGGTGCAATCGTATTATTTGACAGATTCCATCCAGGATACTCTGCAGACTACATAAAGCAGACAATCGGCGAAAAAATTGAAATTCCTCAGGAAATCGAAAATTTACGTAAAATTATAAAAACAGAAAAAAATCCTGTCAGAACTTCTGGTGAACTTATAAAAATCCTTGAAAGCCTGCAGGACTAGGACAGTGCTGATTAACACAGGAAGCGATTACTCATCACTTCCTGTCCTGCAAGCGTAAAATCAAGTTTCCTGCAAAAGGCTATTTTTTCTTAGAAGTTTTCTTTTCTGACTTTTTTTCTTTTGCAGGAGCTTTTTCTGCTTTCTTTTCTGCTTTCTTCACGGTATTTTTTTCAGGCTTCTTTTCTGAAGTCTTTTTTGCGGATTTTTTTCCTGCAGATTTTTCACTTGCAGAAACTGCTGTTTTTGAAACCTTTGAGGAAGAAGCTTTTTTTGCAGGAGCTTTTTTCTTTGGTGCAAAAATTTCGCAGAAAGCACTGCATTTATATTCTGACTTTTCTTGGGCAGAAACAAGTTCTTTGTAAATCTCAAAAATGTCAGAAGTTTTTGCCTTGTCAGAAGCAAACGCACAAACAGCAACAAACAGATAAAGCGCAGAATCAAACGCTTCTTTGTTAAACCACATTACGTTGTCAAAATTATTTGCGCCGACAAGTCTGTCAGAATAAGGACTGTTCATCAGGTAAACAGAAATTTCTTTTAATGTTTCTTTTCTTGCACCTTGAGAAAAATCTTTATTTGAAAGTACGAGCATATTGTACATTCTTTCGAGATTCCAGCGCTGATTTTCTGCATTTAAATTACCTGCTGTTCTCATAAACTGAATGATTTTTCTTGCAAGTGACCATTTTGCAGCAAAACGGTTTTCTGAAAGTGCAAACGCAATCGAACTGACTGCAAATACCTCTTTTGAAAGCATGCCGTTTTCAAGTCCTGCAATGATAAAATCAGAGATTTTCTTTGATTTTAAAGCATTGTTTAACAAAACAGAGAGTTCCTGTTTTTCTTCAACTACTTTATTGCCTGCTTTGGAAGAGTTTTTGCCTGCTTCCTGTTTAACAGAAGATGCAAGTTTGAACATTTCTGCAAAGGTCTTTGTAAATTTTTCAAACTGCTTTTGTTCTGATGCAAGTTTGATTTTCTTTTGCTTTGACTCTGTTTTTTGCTTTGATTTTGTAGCAGGAACAGAAAGTTTTTCGGCTTCTAAATCAAGTTCTATTTGGGCAAATTCATTTGCAACTTTATAGAATGTTTCGCCTTTCTTTTTAAGGCTGTCAGTAAATTTTTCTGCGGCAGAATCAGATGGCTTTGCAAAGAGTTTTGAAAGTCCTGCAAAGAATTTGTCGTCAACAAATTCACCTAAAGCTTTGTATAATTCCTTGAAGCGAATTTCGTCCCATTCTTCGTCAAGATTGTAACAACCGCGGCCGTTAAGTTCACTGCACAATATACTGTACTTTTTATCTTCAGTATCCCGCAGCTGGATTATATCAAGAAGAACCTGAGACTCAAAACCGTTAAGACTCAAGAACAATCCGTTATGACAGATGTCGCTTGATTTTCTTACATACCACAGCCCCGAACGCTGCTCGCGGAAAATCAAGTAATTATCAGGTTCGTCAGTAAGTCCGAGTCCTTCTGCAATAGAGCGCGACTGGAGTTTTATATTTTCACCAGTTTTTACGGCATATTCACATGACTGCTTAATCCAGCCAGAAGCCCGCTCATATTTGTTGTTATAGAAAACAACTGCGCGTTCGTTTCCTGCCCTGTTTGAATATGCAAAAACATTTTCGTTTACATGCCCGTTATCCCACACATCGTAAAACAAAAAGTCTTCGCTCTGACTGAACAGATATCGCTTTTTCATCAACGGGAAAATGTCATGACAGTGCCTGTCGTACAAACCTCTGTCAGGAGTTTCGTTTCTATAGGCTTTTGTATATTCCATTCCGTATTTTTCTTCAAAGCCTTCGATTTGTCCGTGACCGAACATCGGAAGTCCCGGCATCGTAACCATAAGAGTACAGACACCAAAATATTTATCGCCTTTACCAAACTGGGCAACCGCCGTTTCTTCGTCAGGGTTGTTCATAAAATTGACATAGCGCTTTAAAATCTGAGGGTCAAACTTAATTGTGTTTTTTACAGTATCGCGGTATTTTTGATTTTCCTCTTTTTTAAGCATATTCATGAATGCTGAATTATAAACGCGGTGCATTCCAAGTGTGCGGACAAAGTAGCCTTCCATCATCCAGAAAGCTTCTGCCAAAAGCAAAGTATCAGGAACTTCTTTTGCAACCCTGTCTACGACTTCACGCCAGAATTCATTTGGAATTGCATCATTAAACTGCTGTGTCGAAAGTCCTGTTTCACTTCTGGTTGCAATATCGCCTCCGTGTCCCGGCTCCGGATACCAGAGACGACGGATATGTTTTTTAGCAAGAACCATTGCAGCATCAAAACGGATAATCGGGAAATTCCGTGCAACGTGAAGAATTTCCTGAATAACTTCTTCGCGCGCTTTCGGATTTAAAAAGTCAATCTGCGCAGTATCATTCCATGGCATTCCTGTTCCGTCGTTACCGTGATAAATATAGCGCGTATCTCCTGTAGCATGGTCAACGCGTTTAAAAACTACGGCGCAGTCTGTCTTTGAATAATAGTGGTCTTCAAGATATACGCCGACACGCGGGTCTTTTGAAAGATTTTCGCCGTTGTAAGAGTACTGCGGAAACGGATTATCCCGACGCTGAACGAACAAATCAGGCTTTTCTACAATCCAGCGGCTGTCCATACCTGTGTGGTTAGGAACCATATCAGATGCAAGACGAATTCCTCGCTTCCATAGACGTGCACGCAGATTTTCAAGCGCTTCCCAACCACCGAGATTTGAAGCAATATTGTAGTCCATCAAACTGTAGGCACTTGCAGCGGCTTCCGGGTTTCCGCAAATCTGCTTAATCCGTCGGCTGGCATTGCTTCGTTCCCAAAGTCCGATAAGCCATAGTCCCGTAAAGCCTTCGTCACGCAAAGCATCAAGTTCTTCATCAGGAATCTGGTCAAGCCTGTTTATAGGACGATTGTATTTTTTTGTAAGCTGGTCAAGCCATACAAGAACAGTTTTTGCCATTAAAACAACTTTAGGCATCCAATCTCTATCAGGACTGAACCGTTCGTATTCGTTCATAAGGTTTTCAAAACTCATTACAGGAACATCGACGTCGCCGCCGTTAACTCCATGCCATGCTGCTTTTTCTTCTTCGCTCAATGTATCAAGACCTGCAAGAAGGCGTTTTAACCATTCGCCTAAAAGCGTAAACCAGTTTTTGTAAATGTAATCAAGCTGACCGCGAAGACTTGTCGGGCTAAAAACTACAGGTTCACGCAAAAAATTAATCAAGTCGTGATTAAAAGGTCCGAACACAGGCAGTTTTGCAAAATAACGCTGTATATCTGCCCATGTTTTATGATAAAGCGGATTTTTTCCTAATTTCTGGTCATTAAACATTATGCTGAACGGAAGAAAGGCCGGATTTTCATTTTCCAGATGGAGCATAATCATTTCTTCAAAAGAAGACTCTCTGTTTGAACGAAGTTTTCCTGTTCCGACATCGATGGAAGTTTCGCTCATATATTTTTCGAGTGTAATTTCACCGCGATAAACTGCAGTAGGAGGAAACTCCGTATTGAACTGAATCAAAAGCTCGTCAATATTCTCTTTGCCATATTTGTTATCCAAATCTTTTAAAGCATCAGAAAATGCCGTAGACAGTTTTGTCTTTCTGTAAAGCATGCAGCAGTAATGAAGGATTTCGTCGATAAGCCCCATTGCATTAATAGAACCTGCTGAAACACGTTTTTCAGGAAGACCCATTTTGTCAAAATGAGTGTTCAGTCTTTCGGTAAAAATCCTGACAGCTTTCATATCAGAAATAATTACATTTCCTGTAGAAGCATAAAGAGCATTGCTGAATTTACAGCTATCGCGCACAGCCTTATTTATATGAAATTCATTGTATGAAATTTTCATTATTTCCTCCCGTCATGCTTTTCAGCAATAACTTTTATTTTTTGAATAAGATTTTTATTTTTGATTAGTTCTTCTACAAGACAAGGAATTCTGTAAGTCCAGTTGAAATCAGTAACCTCGCCCGGAACATTTACGCGTTCATCTTTTGAATTTGGAAGCCAGTAATTGATATCCATATAAAGATAATCTTGCAGCGGATGAATGCACCATGCACTGTTTGTCTTTGCAGTTGCAACAAAAATCGATTCAGCAATTTCCGGTGTAAAATTCTTTAATTCTTCAAAAGATTTGCCATTAAATGAATCAGCATTTTGTTTTACAAACAAAGATGCAGCGTAACTGTCTTCTTCCCACCACTGCCTGATTGTAGTCGAATCATGCACAGACGTTGTCGTAACAGAAAGTTTGCGGTACTCGTCAAACGAAGAATACGGCTGCCCCGGAATTTCCCATTTGCGTGACCAGCGGAGTACGCTCAAACCTAAAATATTTTCTTTTTGCATTACACTCGGAACACACGAAAGATTTACACCGAGGTCTTCGCCACATGCCTGCATATCAACTGCAGAAGTAAGGCTCTCGAGAATGTCAGTTGCCTGTTCTTCCCATTTTTTGTCCTGCTGAATGTTTTTTTGATTGAACAGATGTTCAAGTTTTTCTTTTTCCTGCGTAGAAAGCGTTGTCCATGCATACGAACTGTAAAAAGTCCAGACAGGAACAAATTGATTTTCTTCTATCTCTATTAATGAGCGGTTGTTCCAGTATTCTGCAAGCTTGCGTTTTATTCCATTTGATGTTTCCTCTGAACACTCAGAAGACAAATCAAGTTCATAAATGTCTTTGTCGCCTTTAATATGTTTTTTGAAAAGCCAAAGTTCCTCTGAGCCGAGCCTGTCGCAGATTTTTGAAAGAATGTTATGAGATTTTTCCTGATTCCAGGTAAAATAATCGATGTCGGAAGTTTTTACGTGCGGTTCGCTAAGCCAGCGGATTCTTGCATCGTCAAATCCAAGACTATTCAGTTCCTGACGCGAAATGCTTACATAAGGCTCGGCATGTCCTAAAATTGCAGTTGAATCACGCTCAGGGATTGCCCAGATTCTGAAAAAGCCGAGAATGTGGTCAAGGCGGTATGCCTTATAATACTGGCTTGCAGACAAAAGACGGTTTTTCCACCAGGAATACCCTGCATCGCGCAGATTTTTCCAATTGTAAGTCGGGAATCCCCAGTTTTGTCCTGCAGGATTTTCGTTGTCAACGGGACTTCCTGCCCTGAGGCTGTGATTGAAGAACTCCGGGTTTGCCCAGGCATCGCAGGAATCTTCGTTCATCATAATAGGCATATCGCCTTTTAAAATTATTCCAAGTGACTTTACGTATTCGCATGAGGCTTTAAATTGAATGTTGAGTTTAAACTGAAGCCATGCATAAAACAGATGCTCTTTTTTTAAGTTTTCATCGTTCCATCGTTTTTGAATTTCTTTTTGTCCGGGAAGCTGGTCTTTTTTGTCCCATGACTTCCAAGAAGCCTGCATATTCTGCCATTTTAAGTTTTTGTAAACAGCGTATTCTACAATCCAGGGATTTTCACTAATCCATTTTGACAGAGCAGAATCTGGCTTTGCTTTTTTTGCAATGTCAGTGCTTTCGTAAATGTCGCGCAAAAGTTCTGTCTTGCGGTTTAAAATTCCCTGATAATCGTAGCGGCTTTTATACGGAAAATCTTTTATAAACGAATCGTATTTTTTTTTGAAATTTTTATCGCTTTTATAAAGACCGTCAAATTCTGCAATTTCTGAAATATCTGCATAAATCGGATGAAGTGCGAATGCAGACAGACCGCTGTATGGAGAACTTTGAGTTCCCGTATCATTGACAGGCAAAAGCTGGATTATTTTTAAACCTGCAGCATTACAAAAATCTGCAAATTCTTTTAATGATGTATATTCTCCTATTACAGAAGACTTTTTTGTATAAAGGGCACCAAGCGGAACTACTGTTCCTGTTAAATTTTCAACTGTATTCTTTGATATTTTTTGCATAATATTAGGATTATAACACAGTTTAATGCAATCCGCTTATTTTTTTTATTAAAATTTACATTTTTTTTTCAGATAAACAGACAAAAGTAAAATTGAATTTTATTTTATCTGTTTATCTTTCCATTATATTGTCATTAACAGACTGTTTTTCTTTCTATTTGATTGTAGTTCCGATGTAATCTGTTTCGTTTAAAATATTTCTGATGTTTTCGATATTTTTACCGGAAGCGCAGATTACTGTTAAGTTCAACTCTTCTGCCTTTTTTGATGCGACAGGGTCAAACGGAGTATTTTTGCCAGGAACCCAGTCGTCACCGACCATTTTTCTGAAATCTTGCCATGAGATTTCATCTATTGGAGTTGCATCCGGATTTTTACGCGGATCGTCTGTATAAACTTTTTCAATATTTGAAAGGTTTACAACTGTACCGGCCGAGAATTTTTCTGCAAGCAGGACTGCATCATTATCTGTAGAAAAACCAGGTTTCCAGCCAGAAGCAACGAGAACCTGACCTTTAAACTCGATGTCTTCAGTAGGATTATATACGACAGGATTCTGGCAAAAACTCCCGAAAGCGGCTTTTAAAAGTTCAGCGTTAAGGCGGGTTGCCATAATTCCAATCCAGTCTGCCTGAGAATTGTCAAAGTTTTGAGATGCAGAAAGACCGCTTAAAATTTCGCGATATGAGTTTTGATAAACGCGTGCAGGACCTCCGCCACCGACTACTAAAATCAGACGGCGGTCTTTATCTTCTGAAAGCCAGCTAGTTGTCATCAAAACAAATTTTGTCAAAAACTCTGTATCAGGTTTTTCAGGAACAACGATAGAACCGCCGACAGATAAAACTTTTGTTTTTGCCATAATTTACTCCTATTTATAATACGATAATTTTTTTTCAAGTTTATTAAAAACAATTACAACGAGTGCATTCATTATAAGATAAAAAAGTCCTGCGATAAAAAGAGGAACTGTAGAAAAAAGTCTGCTTGCAGTAGTTTTGGAAATCTGGAGAAGTTCAACAACTCCGATAACCTGAACTAAAGCAGTGTCCTTTACCAAAGTCATAACTTCGTTGCCCATAGGAGCGATAATGCGCTTTATAACCTGAGGACAGATAATATGAAAAAAAGTTTGAGTTCCTGTATAACCAAGAACTTTGCAGGCTTCGTATTGTCCGACGGGAATTGACTCAAAACCGCCGCGATAAATTTCTGCAAAATAACAGGCATAGTTTACAGACAGCGCAATAATTGCAGCTACAAACCTGTCTAGTTTTAAGGCAAAAATCTGCCCCGGAATAAAATACACGCAGATTAACTGAAGCATTAACGGCGTACCCCGTACAACAAGAAGAACGAGTTTTACGAATTCTCTTAAAACTGTTATACGGGACATTCTTCCGGCGCAAATAAAAACAGCAAGCGGAATTGCAAAAACCAGTGTCAGAAAAAATACTTCGACAGAAACGACAGTTCCCGAAAGCATTGATGTAAGGATTTTTAAAATTTTGTCAATTCCGCTCATAAACAGCCTTTTTTATTAAAATGATATCAGTATAAAATTCAAGGTTAACACTGAAAAATTTTCTTAACGTCCGATAACAGAAATATCGTTGCCAAACCATTTTTTAGAAATTGCAGCAACAGTTCCGTCGGCAGCCATCTGTTCAAGAATACTCTGAACTTCGTTTGTAAGTTTGATGTCATTTTTTCTGAAAGCGATTCCGTATTCTTCTGAAGCGAGCGATTCACTTAAAGTATGAAACGGAAGCCCTGCTGTCTTTATGCTGTATTCTGCAACAACGATATCCATTACAACGCCGTCAACACCGCCAATCGAAAGGTCTGTCAATGCAAGAAGATTCTGTTCAAACGGAATGATGTCTGCAAGTGAATCTTTAAAATCAGGATTTGCATCTACTGCATCCTGAGCAGAAGAACCGGCTTGAAGTCCGATTTTTTTTCCCTTTAAATCTGCAAGAGAATTAATGCCAGAATCGTTTCTGACAACGACAATCTGTGCATTGTTCAAATACGGTTTTGTAAAGCTTAAGATTGCCTTGCGTTCTTCTGTAATCGTAAGGCCGTTCCAGATGCAGTCAATATTTCCTGTACTCAATTCCTGTTCTTTTGCATCCCAGTTAATAGGCTGGGCTTTAAAAGTAACGCCGAGTCTTTTTGAAACTTCTTTTGCCAGGTCAATGTCATAACCTGTAATTTCGTTATTTTCATCACGAAATCCCAATGGCGGGAAAGAATCGTCAAGTCCCAAAACAAAAACGCCGCGGCCTTTTAATTCTGAAAGTGAGTTGTCTGCTTTTGATGATTTTCCGTTACAACCGAAAAATAATCCTGCAGTTGCAATTACTGCAATTAAAAATGTTGCTGATTTTTTCATAATTTTCCTCGAAATTATTTTATTTTTTTTCTGTACTAGTACAGCTTTTGACAAATTTTTTTAGTTTTGAAATCTGCTGACTTACTTTTTGAGAATTTGGAGCTCCGGTTGTTTTGCGGGCTTCGACACAGGCAGACGGCGTTATAAAGGCGTAAATGTCTTCGTCGATTAATTCAGAGCACGTTTTAAATTCTTCAACACACAAATCCTCGAGCTTGCAGTTATTTTCGATTGCAAGGCGGACTGCTTTTGCACTGACACCGTGTGCCGTTCTAAAAGGCATTCCCTTGCGGACAAGGTAATCTGCAACATCAGTCGCATTAAGATAACCTCCCTCGCAGCCGTCTGCCATTGTTTTAGAATTCCACTTTGCACTTTCTATCATATAAGTGAACACTGTCAGGCACGACGAAACTGTGTCAAACGCATTGAAAAGCGGCTCTTTGTCTTCCTGCATGTCCCTGTCATACGAAAGAGGGAGACCTTTCATCATCGTCAAAAGACTTGTAAGCTGCCCGTAAACTTTTCCTGTCCTGCCACGGATTAATTCTGCAAAATCAGGATTTTTTTTCTGCGGCATAATTGAACTTCCTGTAGACCATTTTTCGCTTAATTCTACAAAGCTGAATTCTGTCGTTGCCCACAATACGATTTCTTCTGAAAAGCGCGACAAGTGCATTTGAATAAGGCTGAAACACGATGTAAACTCAATGCAGTAATCCCTGTCAGAAACGCTGTCAAGACTGTTCTGCGTCACGCCTTTAAAGCCGAGTTCCCTTGCGACAAATTCCCTGTCGAGCGGAAGTCCGCTTCCTGCAAGTGCGCCAGAACCGAGCGGACTGTAATCAATTCTTTTTAAAGCATCTGACAGCCTGTCATAATCACGCTGCAAGCTCCAGCTCCATGCACACAAATGATGGGCAAGCGTTACAGGCTGTGCATGCTGCATATGGGTAAAACCCGGCATAATTGTCTTTGTATTTTTTTCTGCAATGGAAGTCAGAACATCGATTAACTTTACGATTTTTAATTGAAGTTCCGGGATTACGCGTTTTAAATAAAGACGTTCGTCAAGTGCAATCTGGTCGTTACGGCTTCTTCCTGTATGAAGTTTTTTACCTGCTTCACCGATTCTGTCTGTCAAAGTCGCTTCTATAAATGAGTGAATGTCCTCGGCACTGTAATCTACTGCAAGTTTGCCTGACTGCAAATCGTTTTTTATAGATTCCAGCCCTTTAATGATTTTAGCACTTTCTGCTTTTGAAATTATACCTGTTTCGCCGAGCATTTTTGCATGGGCTATGCTTCCTTTGATATCGTCTTCTGCCATGCGCTCATCTACGTAGATAGAAGTTTCAAATTCGACAGCAGCTGCGTCAGGACCTTCTTTAAATCGTCCGTGCCACAAAGCCGCGTGATTATCTGTAGTCAATGTTCCGTGTTTCATAGCGATATTATAGTGAAATTATTTATCTAGGGCAACGAGCGCGAGTGTTTTTCAATTTGCTCACCGGCACTTGATTTATCTCGCGCCACGAGAATTGCGTGAAGCAATTCTCTATGTTTGGGTGTAACGGCGGGACGCTTGTGAATTTCAAGTAGATGACTTTGGCGCTATATGAAAAAGCATTACTGTTTTCATTCAAGTATGATTGGATTTGCAGAATTCACAGGAGAGTCAAATCTTCATATAATGAGGTATATAAAATTAAAAATGCGAAATAAAAAAAATGGAGATTGAACACCACAATTCCACATCTAACGTACCCGTGTTTTCTGTGACAGATTTCTTGTGAAAGCAGAGAATTTTTTTTGAAAATTTAAAGTACAACCTTTGATTTTTTGTGATATAATCGACAGCAAGGAGGCAGAAAAGAGGTCTTAAGCATACAAATGGCAATAGGTGCTTTTGCCAGTTATGGGGCAGGTTATGGTGGAGAAATAACAATTGCCCCGTTTGCGACAGATTTTTCTGATATAGCAGGTTACTCTTTATCTGCAGGTGGTAGTGCTCCCTATATGGGAATAATAAATATCGGAGGGGAAATAGGATTTAATCCTAGTGCCGAAACACCATTAACCAAATTAAAGAGTTTTACAATTACTGTTGCTATTACTACAAGCGGATTGCCAGAAGGTCATATTTATAATAATTATACAATAAGTTTATGTGAAACTAAATTAACAAAAGATGAAAGCAGTCAGGTTCAACAGAAAATCCAAGTTTATATGGATAATGAAGATTATGAAGGACTAGAAAATTATTTAAAAGAAGTAACCGAGGATTTGTTTTAATGAATAACTTGATTTCTTACCTGATAAACATCTGAATGAACATATCCTACACTTGCACTTCCGTATATTGTTCCCACGCCGCCGTAAACATTCCATCCGAAAGAATTTGTTGAGGAACTTTCCCTATTCATAAGGAACGATGTACTGTTTTCTGCTATTCCAAAAATATTAATCAATGTTTATTTCTCCAACTTCTCGAAATACAAACCCCTTAAGATGATTGTTCTCTATTAGATTTTTTATATTTTCATTTACATACCATCTTTGTCCCACTTGATTCTTAATGATAAATAACTTGGAATTTTCATTTGTTAATTTATCATTAAATTTCCATTTTTTTATTTCAAAAATTATTTCACTAGATGACGATAAATATCAGAATTCAGATTTTTCCTTATCCAAGCAATCTATGACATTAAAAATGTTGAGAAAATAGTATTGACCACGTTTGCCGACATCCAATGGAAAAAATTGAACATATTCCGACAGTTGCGGCTCAAGCAAATCTTTTGCAGCTTGACTCATTGCAGGAACTGTAAAACAAGGATAATCTCCAAGAACCCTCTCTTTTTTATCACGTATGGTTCTACATTTAACAATATAATTAAAATTTTCGATTTTCTGTTCATTGCATGTTAAATTATGAAAAAAATCAAACAAATCTCCATGATAATATCTTGGGTCTTTATAATCTTCCAGTTTTTGATAATATTCAAGCCATCTATAATTTTCTGCATCATGTAATAAATTGTATATTTTCATTTTAAAATGCCCCTTCTGTCAATTTTTGTGCGATGTATTTTAATGTATTTAATACATCTTCTTTGGATTTACATGTTTCAAGAAGGTTTTGGACTCCACATATCCTCTCCATCTTCAAATAGTATGTTTCCAACTATAGGCCATTCTCCGTCTGTCAAAACATCTTTATAGACTCCTACAAAAAGGTCTATGTTCTTAAAATCTGGAAATGAATTGATATTGTCAGAACGATCTTTCGCTATTGCAAGTCTTTCTTTGTACAATCGTCCAAAAGCAAAAGTTTTATCTGGCAAAGGAATAGCGTATATATTTCCTAGTTTTTCTTTCTGTCGCTTTTTCATTTAATTAAATTCCTTATTACGAGTATCTAGATGTAGGACAAAGTTAAAAGTTTTATTTGCAAATATCATTCCAAGTATCAATGCCCATAATTCTGTCAATTATGTGATTTGAATCCCAGACAGCGCATCGTTCAAGTCCAATACATTCTTTTTTAGTTGCTTTTCTGATTTTCCCTTTGTAATAAATTTCAAATCTATCAGGTTTTAGCATATCCTGAATATATGTAGGAACTCCCCACGCTTCTTCTTCATTCTCAAATGGGTAATTGCACACTATAGGCCAATCTCCGCAAGTTAAAACATCTTGATAAACACCAACGATAAAATCTATCTCAGAAAAATCTGGATTTTTTACAATTTCATCTGATTTAAATTTTGATATTCCAAGCATAGGTTCTTTATATTGCCTTCCATAAGCATATCTTCCGTCTGGAAGGGGGATTGCATACACATTTCCAATTTTTCTACGCTGACTCATTTAATTAAACTCCTTATTACAAGCATCCATATATTGATGATATTTTGGGTTATTTGCTCCAATTCCATTAATAGTGTTACCTGAAGTTCCACCTGTACTTTTTGCTCCACCATTCATATTAATCAGTTGTTGTTCTCGTCCTCTTATTACATCATAGTTACTTGAAGATTTATCGAGCTTTGCAGGTCCAAATCCTTTTTTATTCATATGATGATTAGCATCCCTTTTAGCTACGTTTTGCCAAGGGTCACCCTTGCCACTCGTTCTGCCGGAATAAACCTGCCCTGTAGTTGAATTTGTTTTTGTATATGTTTGCTAAGTTTTTTGTCCACTACCTACATTTTGTGTTGCTGTCTGTGCTTTATTTCCAACAGCAGACAACGCTTTGCCAGCACCAAAACCTACAAGACCACCAACGGCACCACCTACAGCAGCTTTTCCAACTCCTCCTGCTGTAATTTCATTTCCAGAAACAGCATTTGTTACTACATCGCCAACAACACCTGATGCTGCACCGATTGCCACCGCTCCAGCAGCCTGTGCAACAAGAGAGCCGCCGCCACTGCATTTATAGCCAATTCTCCATCAGGATCTTTGTAAGAAACAGGACTGTTGTTAGCATAATGATATAAATTCAGATTTATATCATTATAAATTCCACCTTCTCCTTTGGAGGTTTTGGAAACATAATCTCCAAACGCTGGATCAGTACTCAACCATCTTGAGTATTTTGGGTCTAAGTATCTAGCACCAGAATAATATAACCCAGTTTCTTCATCAAGTTCTTTTGCAGTAAATTTATATGGTAAGAATTCAAGCCCTGTGTTGTTTGTTTTTTCAACCCATGTTTCACCGTAAGGCGTGTACTCTATGCGCTGGTACTCGTCGCCGTTATTTTTGCACAATTTTTTTTCTAAATTTTGGACACAATGCAGTATAAATTGAAAAAAAATGGTGATTAAATGTTCAGCATAGAACAAAATGCAAAGGCGCAGATTTTTGGGGTTCCAAGAGTCTGCGCCTTTTTTTTGCGGAAACTTGAGAACTTTATATACAGGGGATAAAAATGAAAAACGTCGGTTACTACAATGGAAAAATCGGGCTTATGGAAGAACTGTCAGTTCCTTTTTTAGACAGAGGACTTTTTTTTGGTGATGGAGTTTACGATGCAACGTATGCTGCAAACCGTAAAATTTTTGAAACAGATTTTCACGTTGACCGTTTTTACAACAGTTTAAAAGCAGTAAAAATCAATCTTGAATTTTCAAAACCGCAGTTAATTGCAGAACTGCAGAAATGTATAGACGCAATGGACTCTGACGGCGTTGTCTTTGTTTACTGGCAGGCAACACGAGGAACTGCTTTACGCAACCATGTTTTTCCAGAAAACGTTCCGCCTAACCTTTTGATTTACGTAGTTGAATCTTCGCTTACGGATTTACGGATTCCAAAAAAAGCAATTACAGTTGAGGACACAAGATTTTTTCACTGTAACATAAAGACTTTAAATCTCCTGCCGTCAGTCATGGCAAGTCAGCAGGCAAAAGAAGCCGGATGTTCAGAAGTAATTTTTCATCGCGGTGAGCGCGTTACAGAATGTGCGCACAGCAATGTGAACATTTTAAAAGACGGAGTTTTCATAACGCCGCCACTTGACAATTTGATTCTTCCTGGAACAACGCGACGTCATTATCTTGAAATCTGCCGGCGTCTTGGAGTTCCTTTTGAAGAACGTCCTTTTACACTCAGCGAACTTTTTGAAGCAGATGAAATTATGATTACAAGCGCCGGTACTTTGGGAATGACAATCTGCGAACTCGACGGAAAGAAAGTCGGCGGCAAAGACCCTGAACTTTTACATAAACTTCAGCGCGCGGCTGTCGACGACTTTACACTGGAAACAGGATTTGTTCCTGACATACTGTAAAAATAAAAAAAACGCATGCACGGTGTTCAATTAAAACGGAAGTACATTATGACAAAAGAAGAACTGGCAGAAAAAATCACTGGCGAAAACCTCGACTCAATCATGAACATAGATCCGCGCGGTTACGGAGTTTCACGCATTTTATACAAAGCCTCGCGCAAATATGCAGATAACAAAAGCACTTCGATGACATTTGCAAAAAAAATCTGTTCAATTTTTTCTAATGCTGAATTTGAAAAACTTTCTTCCGAAAATAAAAAATCAAATACAGTTCTTATAATGACAGGCTTTGTACTCCGTCCTCACTTAATGCCCGAAACAGACGGAATTGTCGGTGCACTTTTGTTTGCACGCTCACTGATTTATGCATTTGGAATAACGCCGGTACTCTCTGTAAACGAAAAAAACATTCCGGCAATCCTTTCGACAGCTGCTCTGATGGGACTTCATGTTTACGATAATATTGAAACTGCAAAAAAAATGCCGTTAAGTTTTTCCTTCATTACGATTCCGGTTGAAAAAGAAAAAGCCGCTGAAAAAATAAAAGAATTTACTTCAAGAGAAAATCCGCTATTTGTTTTTTCAACAGAATGTGCAGGAGCAAATTCATCTGGAGAATATCACAACGCAACAGGAATAAATATGACGGAACTTGAATCAAAACAAGATTTACTTTTTGAGTTTTATAAAAAGAAAAAAGTTCCTGCATTTGCAGTCGGTGATTTAGGAAACGAAATCGGAATGGGAAAGCTTTCATCACATATAAAGAAATTTATTCCTTATGCAGACGGTACAAAAAACGGAATCACAGCTTTTACGTCTGCAGATTTTGTTTTGACTGCGACAGTCAGCGACTGGGGAGTTTATGCCGTCATCGCTGCAATCGCATTTCTAAAAAAAGACATCAGCATTATGCACGATGAAAAAATGGAAGAAGCAGTTTTGCGACAGTGCTGTCTTAGCGGAATGGTTGACATGACTGGTTCGCTTTTACCTGCGATTGACGGCTTTGACGTTGAGTTTCAAAAACAGATTGTAGCGCTCATGAGGTCGACAGTTAGTTTTGCAATTAACTACGACAACAACACTTGGTTTGAAAAAGTTCTAGAAAAAAAATTTTATGACACA
>SAMEA3663136__coassemble_90_pt1 | contig 21704 bp, 17 predicted proteins | sample SAMEA3663136__metabat2_low_PE_008 | metagenome-assembled genome bin SAMEA3663136 (sample SAMEA3663136) | pig gut metagenome | biome: pig gut; feature: pig-associated habitat; material: faeces | place: Denmark | collected 2012
AAACCAGCAGATGATTATTTCTCAGGGTGTAAATCCGCAGATTGTCCGCGGAATTGGAATCTGTGTCGGTGACGGCCTTGCTGCTCTTTCTGGTGCGCTTGCGGCGATGTACGGTGGTTTTGCAGATGTCGGCAGCGGAACTGGTGTAATTGTGAGTGGACTTGCTTCTCTTATGCTTGGGGAGTTTATAATAAGGTCAAATAAAATTGCAGTTCAGACTTTGCGCGTTTTGATAGGTTCAATTATTTATCGCGGAATAATGTATCTTGGACGAAGTTACGGTTTTGTAATCGGACTGACTAGCAACGATTTAAAATTGATAACAGGGCTTTTAATTATTGTTTGCCTGATTATTTCTAAAAAAGGAACAAAAAATGCTGACGCTTAAAGACATTGGAATAACTTTTAATGCAGGAACTCCTGACCAGAACGAAGCATTAAAAAACATCAATCTTACTATTAATCAGGGAGATTTTATTACGATTGTCGGTTCTAATGGTGCCGGCAAGTCGACTTTGTATAATATAATTTCCGGTAACCTTTTTGCTTCGCATGGAACAATTTTGTTGAACGGCAAAGACATTACGAAACTCCCAGAATATAAGCGAGCAGAATTTATAGGACGAATTTTTCAAAATCCGCTTTTGGGTACAGCCGGAAAAATGTCGCTTCAAGACAATATGATAATTTGCAGTAACAAAGGCTGGAAAGGGTTAAAAATCAGTCTGAATGCTAAGAAAAAGGCTGAGTTTAAGGAACGGCTTAAAAAACTCAATATGGGGCTTGAAAACCGCCTTAACGATAATGTAAACCAGTTTTCCGGCGGTCAGCGGCAGGCTTTGACTTTGCTCATGGCAACGATGTCAAAACCAAAGCTCCTTCTCCTTGATGAACACACTGCTGCCCTTGATCCGACAAATGCAGAAATAGTAATGCGCCTTACAAAAGAGTTTGCTGAAGAGTATAACCTTACAGTTATGATGATTACTCATAATATGCAGCAGGCTCTTGACTACGGCAACCGACTTTTGATGATGGACAAAGGCGAGATTATCCTTGATATTTCTGGCGCAGAAAAAGAAAGCCTTACGATGCAGGAATTGAACAGGCGGTTCCGCGAAATCAGAAAGACTTCAATTACAAATGACGAAATGCTTTTGCAATAAGCGCATGTAAAGAAAAAAGCAATAAAGTTTTAATTTCCTATTGACTTAATAGGGAATAGGGTGTATAAAATATATATACCTACTAAATCGATAGGTTCAATATATTTATATTTTGCCGGAGGACTTTATGTCAGATACAAATAAACTTCATTTTGAAACTTTACAGTTACATGTCGGACAGGAAACTGCTGACCCAGTTACAGATTCGCGCGCAGTACCGATTTATCAGACGACATCGTATGTTTTTCATAATTCAAAACATGCGGCAGACCGTTTTGGACTTGCTGATGCAGGAAACATTTACGGACGCCTTACAAATTCAACTCAAGATGTTTTTGAAAAACGTATTGCGGCTTTGGAAGGCGGTGTTGCAGCTCTTGCAGTTGCCTCTGGTGCGGCTGCCATTACTTATACGATAGAAGCACTTGCACAGGCAGGTGACCACATTGTTGCTCAGAAAACTATTTACGGCGGTTCTTACAATTTGCTTGCTCATACGTTAAAACAGTTTGGAGTTGAAACAACTTTTGTTGATGCACATAATCTGCAGGAAGTTGAAGGCGCAATAAAAGAAAATACAAAAGCCGTTTATCTTGAAACTCTCGGAAATCCAAATTCTGACATTCCAGACATCGATGCAATAAGCCAGATTGCGCACAATCACAAAATTCCGCTTGTAATTGACAACACGTTCGGAACGCCTTATTTAATCCGTCCGATTGAACACGGTGCAGACATTGTAGTTCACTCGGCAACAAAATTTATCGGCGGTCACGGAACTACACTTGGAGGAATTATCGTTGACTCTGGAAAATTTGACTGGAAGGCTTCTGGCAAATACGCACCGATTGCAGCTCCAAATCCAAGCTACCATGGAATAAGTTTTGCAGATGCTGTAGGGCCTGCTGCTTTTGTAACTTATATCCGTGCAATTCTGCTCCGTGACCAGGGTGCAACTATTTCGCCGTTCAACGCATTCCTGCTTTTACAGGGAACAGAAACTTTGTCGCTGCGCCTTGACCGTCATGTTGAAAATACAAAAAAGGTTGTTGAATATCTTGCAAAACATCCTAAGGTTGCAAAGGTAAATCATCCGTCGCTCCCAGACCATCCTGACCACGCTCTGTACGAAAAATATTTTCCAAATGGTGGTGCTTCGATATTCACTTTTGAAATCAAAGGCGGAAAAGATGCTGCATGGAAGTTTATTGATAATCTCAAAATATTCAGTTTGCTTGCAAACGTTGCAGACGTAAAATCGCTTGTAATTCATCCTGCAACGACAACTCACAGTCAGCTTAATGACGAAGAACTTGCAGACCAGGGAATTACTCAAAGTACAATCAGGCTTTCAATCGGAACTGAACATTACGAAGACATTATTGCAGATTTGGAAAATGCCTTTTCTGCACTTTAATGATAAAATTAATTAACAATTGAACTTAACAAAGACAAAAGTTTGTGTTGCAGACTTTAAATTATGGAGGCAAAAATGTCAAAAGTTTATACTTCAGCTGACCAGCTTATCGGTCATACACCACTTTTGGAACTTACACACATCGAAAAAGAGTTTTCTCTCGGTGCAAAAATCTATGCAAAACTTGAATACTTTAATCCAGCAGGAAGCGTAAAAGACAGAATTGCAAAAGCAATGCTTGACGAAGCAGAAAAGGCAGGGAAGTTAAAACCAGATTCTACGATAATTGAACCTACTTCTGGTAACACAGGAATCGGACTTGCATCTGTTGCTGCAGCCCGCGGTTATAAAATCATTATCGTAATGCCGGAGACGATGTCTGTAGAACGCCGCCAGCTTATGAAAGCATACGGTGCAGAACTCGTTTTGACAGAAGGCGCAAAAGGAATGAAAGGTGCTATTGAAAAAGCCGAAGAACTTGCAAAAACAATCTCAAACAGTTTTATACCTGGTCAGTTTGTAAACCCGGCAAATCCAAAAGCGCATTTAGATACTACAGGTCCTGAAATCTGGGATGACACAGACGGTCAGGTAGATGTTTTTGTTGCCGGAGTTGGAACAGGCGGAACTGTTACTGGTGTAGGGCAGTTCTTGAAGTCAAAAAATTCAAACGTAAAAGTTGTAGCAGTAGAACCTGCTTCTTCGCCAGTCCTTTCAAAAGGAACTGCTGGTGCTCATAAGATTCAGGGAATCGGTGCAGGCTTTATACCTGATGTACTTGATACAAAAGTTTACGATGAAATCATCGCAGTTGAAAATGAAGATGCATTTAAAACAGGAAAACTTATAGGCAAAAAAGAAGGTGTTTTAGTCGGAATTTCAAGTGGTGCTGCAACTTGGGCTGCAATTGAACTTGCAAAGCGCCCAGAAAATGCTGGCAAAAAAATTGTTGTTCTGCTGCCAGATACAGGTGACAGATATCTGTCTACGCCGCTTTTTACAGACTAGCATCAAGAGCTTTTAAAACACTCAGGGAATTTTAAGGACTACATTCAGTGTTTCCTTAAAGTTCTCCACCACTTAAAATCAGGCGCTCAAATTCATCTTGAGTAACAGGCGGCGAAAAGTAAAAGCCTTGAATTGAATCACAACCTGTTCGTTGCAGAAAGTCAAGTTGTTCTTTTGTTTCAACTCCTTCTGCAACGACATTCATTCCTGATTCTTTTGCAAAAGCGACAGTGTGCTTTATAAGGCTTTCGCCGCCGGGAGTGCCTATAAAATCAATCAGCGACTTATCAAGTTTTATGACATCAAAGCGGAGAATCTGCAGGCTTGCCAGAGAAGAATATCCTGAACCAAAATCGTCCATGTGAAGAGAAAATCCTTTATTGATAAGTTCCTCTGCAAAAATCTTAAAAGAACAGCTTTTTATTGCCATCGATTCTGTAATTTCTATTGGAACGAACAGCGGGTCAATTCCAATTTTATCAATAATTTCTGTATAGTTTTTTACAAAATCTTTGCGGAAGAGACTTGCGCGCGACAAGTTTACAGAAATCGGCATTACTGATTCCCCGTCGGCTTTTCTCTGTTTTTGATAAGAACAGACTTTTTTAAATACGTATTCATCAAGAACTGGAATCAAACCGTCGCGCTCAAACAGCGGAATAAATTCTCCTGGAGGAATAAGTTTTCCGTCTTTTCCTCGCCAGCGAATGAGCGCTTCTGCTCCGATAATTTTTTTTGTCTTTGCAGAATACTTAGGCTGAAACCATACTTCAAAGTCTTCCTGTTCGATTGCAGTTTCAAAGGCATTTTCCATTGCATCGTCTTTTGCCTGACGTTCTACGATTTTTTCATCGTAGTATGCTACGTTTATGCCGTATTGCCGGCTGATAGTTTCCATTGCAGAAGCAGTGCGGTTTAACAGAGTTGTTGCCGGAACATTTTTATCGAGATTTTGGTAAATGCTGAATTTTACCTGAATATTCTGAATTGGCGATGATTCTTCCATGTGTTTGATTTCTTCTTTAAAATAATCATCGTTAAAATTTTCTGAGTGAACACCAAAACCTGCAAACATATTGTCGCGGATTCTTCCGTAGAACAAAGCAGGGATTTTGCAGTTTTTGATTGACTCTGACATTTGCTTGACGACTTTGATGGCTGTTTCTCTGCCGTAAAGCTTTTCTATTGAGTGAATGTTTTCAATGTTTGATACGACCAAATCAAAGGATTTGCCAGGAGTTTCGTTTAGTGTCATATCGATATGATGGCAGAAAGCTTCTTTTGTGTAGAAGCCGGTTATTGAATCATATTCGGAAGTTGAATAAAGTTCAGCATCTTCGCGCATTTTTATGATTTTGCCAAGTCGCATTTTTACTACAGTCGCGTTGTAAGGCTTTGTAACAAAATCTGCAGCACCGAGCGAAAGACAGCGTTCTTCTTCGTTTGAATCATTTTCTGTTGTGGCAACTAAAACCGGAACTGAAGCAATAATCGGATTTGTCTGAACTTTTTTGAGGAATTCAAAACCGTCGATTACGGGCATATTCAAGTCGAGAATGACGGCAGAAATATGCTGGTAATTGTAGAAAAGCATATCAAGTCCAAGAAGTCCGTTTTCTGCTTCGATAATTTCATAATCATCTTGCAGAAAATTTGAAAGAATATTTCTGTTTACAGGGTTGTCTTCGATTATTAAAATCTTGCGCTTGGAATCTGTGGTTTGATGTTCAATCAGCTGCTTGTTTTCGTCCATTTGTTCCAGAGATGTATTCTGAATTAATGCAGAATTTTCGGTTGCTTCTCTGATAAAGAGAAAGACGATGAGATGTTCGTTTTTGTCTGTATAGGGAAAGAGTTCCATTACGCACTGATGATAGTCTGCGTCTTCGATTGTTTTTTTTCTGCAGTAACTGCAGCGAAGTGGTTTTTCGCCGTTTCTGCGGAAGATGTCCTTTAAATTTTGAATGTCAGAGAACATTCTGAACGTTTCCCGGTCTGCATCATGACAGAGAGAACTTTCGGCAAAAAATTTGAACCATTCGCTGATTTTAAAAGAGTTTGTTTCGCTGACGTTCATGTTCCATTCGTTATTGGAAACCTTGAGAACTGAATAAAAGTCTTCTGTTAAATCAACGTATAGAACCTTTTGATAATGAAGAAGAATCAGACGCTGCATTGCAGTGTACATCAAATTGTCTGAAAGTTCCATCTATACCCCCTTAAAAACTGCATTATAGAATCCTGAAAACTCAGTGTCATCATTAAGTCCCTTCGGGTGAAATACAGTAAAAACAACATCAGAATGTTTAGCTACATTCATTGCTCCCTTAGCATGCTGTTTTGTAAAAGTTGTACATATAATTTTACCATAGATTTTTTTTAAACAATATAAAAATAGGTTGATAAAATAGGAGTATTTTCAACTGATTTTTGACTGCTGGATATTTTTTGAGGAATAAATTTTAGGTGGGGTTTACAAACAAAAAAATCACTTCAATAATGAAGTGATTTTTTTTAGCGGGGGCAGGACTCGCCTTCCAGTCGCGAACATCGTGTTCGCTCCTTCCAGGCCGCCTTCGTTCACTAACTTCGACGTCCTGTCGAAGTTTTCTAAAAACGCTCCAAGTATTCGCGTTTTTAGAACCGTTCACTACGGTTCGAGTCCTGAGTTCTTTACTATCAGGCTTTAAAATAAAAAAAACTTTTCAGAAAACTGAAAAGGTTAATATAGCGGGGGCAGGACTCGAACCTGCGGCCTCCGGGTTATGAGGGGGCACTTGGGAGCTCTTTCCCGCTTCAAATTACTTTAGATTGTCTTATTTTTCTTATATTTTACACAGTTTTCCATTATTTGCAACCAAAAAACTTCAAATGACTTCAGAAAAACCGTTTTTTTACTTAATGTAATTCCTTAATATGAGAGGTCGGAACTATAGTATCTTTCCGTCCAATAATCTGCTTTTTAAGATGTTCTCATCACAGTTTTAAGTCTGAGGAATGTAAGTGAATAACTTCTTTTTATTAAATGTGACCGCCGGGTTTTTGATGAAAATACCCGGCGATCGCTGCTCAAATTTGCAAATAATTTAAGTTTTTTTTTTAATAATAAACAGTTGGATAATGTTCCTTGTTTAGTACAATAGTTCTTGATATACTGCATGTATCCTTAATGTGTTTATAAGAGTTCTTGCGAACTCAAAATAAATCATTTTTAAGGAGGTTTCTATGAAAAAGAAACTGAAAGATTTTTTTAATTTCCTGGAGGCTTCGCCAGAAGTTATTGCGCATGGATGCAAAAAGGAAGTATGTCAGCTTCGTTCCTACGTAAGTGGTATCGAATCGAACGGCATTTATCCTTCTCCAAGAGTGTATAACCGTATTACAAAGATTACGGTTCATCTGCAAAGAGTTGTTACCGATAAAGCGGTTATTCAGGAACTTAGAAAAATCCAAAGTAAGTATCAAAAGAAACGTAGTCGTCAAAATCATGAAGAGTATTGGGATTCTGTTTATCCAGAAATCGATTATTCTTTATGTATGTGTAAAGATGATTATTAATCTTTGATTGCTTAGTTTCTTGCTCCTTTGTGGAAAAAAGAATTTATGGTTCGTGTATTCAGACGGGTTCTCGAATAACAACTTTGAATATACCTTATTACTCTGTAATATTGCATTTATTCATCCACTCTGACTGGTGTTTTCGTTGGTTGCTGTAAAAAGCCAAGACGCCTTTTTTGTTGCTTTCCTTAAAAATGAAAACCGCAGGTTTGTTTGCCTGCGGTTTTGTTTTTTTCAGTTTAAACTGTCATCATATCAATCAAGCTTCCGTCACATTCTGGGTAATGCTTACAGTAAACTAAAGGCTCATCATCATCTGGAAACTGCACAACATTTGCTTCTTTGTATAAGTATTCTTTTCCACAATGAATACAGTGTACCTTTGTTTCCATTGTATAATCAGTTTTAAAAGCCTGAATACCGCGTTCAAGTCCAGCAATTCTTGATTGTCCATACATTATGGTTGGAGAAAGAACTTTATAGTCTAGATAAGTTCCACGACAATTCGGGTAATTTTTGCAAACAACCATAGTAAGATTCTTTTCGTTTTCTCTTATTACTTTGGATTGTGTAAAGTTGAATGCTTTATTGCAATGTGTACAAAATACATAAGAAGACTTTCGAAGTGTTCCATCAGGATTGTTATTATCAGAGAACTTGTTCAATTCAGTCGATTTTATTTTTCCGGACAAGATTGTAAGTTTTTCAGAAGGAAGATTTACAATTTCTTTTCTGTCGCCTAGTTCATAATACTGATGTGCATAATCAAGTACAGCTTCTGCACCGTATTGTTCGATACCTGTGAACATTACAGTTTCTTCCCAATCCTGTACATCTCGTGCATTCTTAAATCTTCGAAGTAGTAGCTCTGCAAGTTCTAGTTCAATTTCAGAAGCATGAATTAAATCATCCCACTTCTTAAATCCAACCATTTTAGCTATGTAATGCTGCGCACGCGCAAGTTTTATGTCCTGTTCATCTTTATCATCCAATTCGTAATAAAAGAACAAGTCGCCTACATCGTAGAACTTCCAATCATAGTGGTAAGAAATATACCCATCACTTTCAACTGTTTTGGTTTGTGTTTGCCAATCTTTTAAGAATTTTTTGGCTTCATTCTTGAAGAACTCAAGATTTGACATAATGTTACTCCTTGAGCATCTTTCTTTATTGCTTTTGCTTATTATGCCAGTACCTTTAAGCAGCAATAAACCTGACGCTCTTAGGTAATCATTAAGTTAAGATATGGTATGAATTAATCTTCGCACTGGCTGCTAGCTCTACCACAGAACTAATTTAAATATAGTAAGGAATATTAAAAGAGTCAATGTATTGAATCTACATCTTGCAGAAGTCATTTTGTAACTTTTATAAATCAGAGCTTCAATCCAAAAGATTTAGCTGTTTCTTGTATTATTTTCTTCAGTTCTCTTGCTGGAAACTCATGCCATTTCATTACATCAATTAATCTATCGCAGAGAATAAACTCTTTTTTCTCATAATTATAAATATGAACTTTTCCATCAATCTCTGCCCAAATCGTATCATTATCAGAAAGATAATAGTGAATGTTTTTCATAATTGTTTTCATAAAAAAAATCCTAACCAGCCATATTTATTTCTTCATGCAAAATTTTTTTAAGATAAGTTTCTGATTGAATCATTTTACTAGATAGTTCTTTCAACGAAGTACAATCCTGTGGTATCGGCACACCAATAGTCCAAACATCACCGCCATAACCTTTAATTGTTCTTTTCTTGGAACGAGTATCACCACTAAAAGCTTTATCAAATGGATAAATCAAAGCACCAGACCTTGATGGCAGAATATGCATATAAGTAATCAACTGATGTAAATCATCTCTAGAAAAAGAGCCGTCCAAAATATCATTATTTCGTATTACATCAAGATGTTTGTATTTTGCATCCAATACAAAGTTGCCTTCCATATTTTCTGGTGTAGTTTGTTTACCTCTGTAAAAGTCTGGATAACGAGGGTTTCCTGTGTAGACTTGTATTCCATCTGTTCTTGTTTTATTACCAGGATGAGTAAAATCTAATCCCTTACCAGTAAGAACAGTTGCTAAGAACTCTTCCCACAACCAGGCACCATCAAAAATAACACCATAAGCTTCATTATTATTCTGTGCATAATTCATTTTTTCAAAACGAAGAATCTGCAAACAAAGTTTTTGAAGTGGGATATATTCTGTATAAAAAGGATGAACAAACTGATTTAAATTCTGTGCAACAACTTTACTCAAATCATTCTTTGAATATGATGGTGTATTTTCCTGAATAAGTCTTACACATTCAATCAATTCATAATCAGCTGTCAAAACAAAATTTCCATTCGGCTTAGTCTTAATCAGTTCAATTGTATGTCGAATTAATTCTGTTATTGAGTTATCAGTTGTATAATCTCGATTCTTGTATGCAATTTGGCCATTAAAAGGAATGTTGTTTTGAATATGTCGTGTAACATCAACAACGCCCTTAATGTTTGAGTCGTTATTATGGAAAGTCTTGTATCTTCTAACAAGTCCCTGTGCACAAGCTTTTTTCAGTAATGCCGGGAACATATAAAGCAGTAAATCAAATTCTCCAAAGGTTGCTGCAGAATACTTCAAATCAAAAATATTCAGACACAAAACTTTCTGCAAAAGATAATGCAAAAAGAAATCATCTTTTGTGTCATTGTTTTTTGCAAAACGAGAAGTAATAGAAATCTGGGTATCTCCATAACCAATAAAACCCATCAGATTTCCAGTTTTAATTTTGCAGTCTTTCAAGTTATCTTTCGAACCAGTCAAATGCAAAATCTCTAATTCTTCAATCTTATCTTTATTTATTCCAAGAGATTGAGGAAAAATCAAAAGATTTGGATTCTCTTCTATAACTTCTTCAATAGTCTTGTTTGCAATATGTGAAATGTCATCATACTGCGTTTCTTCTTTCAGAAGATTTGAGACACCATAATTATTATCCTTAAGATAAACAACTGAAGACATTTACATTATTCTCCTTGGTCTTCACTGTCTTCTTCGTTTTCGACGGTTTCGTTGAAATATGCATTCTTGAGGTCTGCTAAAATCTTATCAATCTGAGGTCTTCCTCTCAGGTATTCAAAAAGAACTCCCTGTAAATGATTAGTCCAGAGTTTTTCAAAAGCTTCTGCTTTATTGTAAGATGCATATTTTAAGAGATAACTTCCTCCAATATGATAAGCAGAATTAAGACCATCAATATCAGAAATTGCTTTATTAAGATTAATCAATCTGTTCTTCAATTTTGAAATTTCATCATCAGATGGTTTTTCTCCATAATCTTTCCAGGATTCGTCTTTATCAAGAATGGAAAGTGATGATTCAGCTGTAATTTCAGTCCAAGTAAATCTTCGGCGGAACGCAAAATCAATACTTTCAACACTTCGGTCAATGTCATTCATAGTTCCAATGATATAAACATTTTCAGGAACATAGAAACCGTCCTTAAATGCTTCACCATCATGAATTAAGTTCTGGTATTGTGTCTGTACAGCTTTTTCTTTTTTGCCACGATATCCAGGATCAATAGCATAGAACAATTCACCAAAAATCTTTGAAACTTCACCACGGTTAATTTCATCAATAATGAATACAAAGTCTTTTCTCTCAATTTGTTTTACATCAGCTTTTGTATGACTTGATTTTTTCTCATAAAGTTTTTCATATAAAGCAAAGTAATAAGAATCTTCCTGGGTTCTCCATTTTCGATTATAAAAATCTCTGATAGCACCACTTGTTTTTATTTTTTCATCCGCACTAAGTAAATCAACCAAAACTTGTTTTTGCAAAGTCAATTCATTACGCTTGTCATTTGAAGGAATCTTTACATAAACATATTTTTGGTCACTTGAATCTACAAAGAATTCATTACCAGTAGTAATCTTAAATGGAGTAGAATTATCAGTTGCATCAGAAATAAATTCATCTATTAAATCAGTTACAGTAGCTTCTTTTTCCTGTACTTCTTTTGATTTTGCACTGTCTTCTAAGTTCTTTAATGCTAATGCACAGAACTCTTTAAAGACTCCATCTTTTCTTTCAAAACCTAGTGTTCCATTTTTTTCAACCGGACGTAAACCTTCAACAAAATCAGTGTAATCATAAGAAGGATGGAATTGAACAATTTTGTAAACTGCATTCATTTTTTGTGCAATTTCTTCTGCATAATAAGTTTTTCCTGTTCCTGGAGCTCCTGTAAAAATTATGTTTTTTACATTCTTCAATTGTTCAATTTGTCTCTCCATTTTCTTATCCTCCAGTTCATTAATTACAGTCTGTTGGTCATCTGCTAAAAGCTTCTTAAAGTCATCAAGAAATTCCATAAGTTCATTATTCGGTTGATTTCCGTCAAATAATCCAAGTGTATTTAATGTTTTTACAGAACCTACATCTTTTCTATCTTTGATTGTTTTATCACCATTTTTATACTGATGATAAATATGCAAAACTAAACCGCTAATATGTTCATTTTCATCCCATTTTGCAATAATATTTACGCCGGTATCTTCCCAGTTCAAATAACACAAACGTGTTTTATAATCACCATAATTATTTGCAACATTTAGAAATATAGTTCCACAATCATATGTTGCCCATTTGCTTACCTGGTTTTGAATATTGTGTCCTGCATAGCCTTGACCAAGCTTCTTAAAATTATTTTTATCAACATATGGCTTAATATACTTTTCATAACCAACATAAGTTGTATCTTCATTCTGAATATATTCAAGATGCGAAACAAAATATTCCAGCATACACTTAAAGTTTACATATTCTTCACTTACTTCTGCCATATTTAAATCCTCTATATCAAAGTTTCTGTAGTTTTTCCATTCGAAGTTTGAATCTCTATATTCTTTTATTTTTCTGCAGTTTGCTGCATAGTATTCTTCTTCATTAGCTTTTTCTATTTTTATTCCTAGCTTTGTAAAAAGATTATTTTTTCCCTGGTTTGAATTAAGAATAGGAAAAATAAAAGGTTTCAAACAATGTAAAACCTGAGAAATTCCACCTGCAGCAAGGCCTTTCATGCCAGCTTTCAAAGTATTTTCAACGGTAGTAAATGCAGTTTCTTCATCGTCAGTATTTTGCAAATCTACACAAAGCTTAATAAACTTTTGTACAGATTCATTATCTGTTTTTGTTTGAGTATTATAAAAGCCAGTTCCAAACATTCCGATTGAAACATTGTCATTTAATTCTGTGTGTTTATATTCTTTATTTTGAGCTTTATTCCAGATTTTATCTAATAATTGATTTAATCTTGATTTTTCATCATCAGATAAATGAGTCTTATTTACAGTTTCTTTCTTTTTTTCAATACTGTGTTTCCATGTTCCAACAGTAGATAAATAAACAAGATTCAAATCGTTATAATCACAAATTGTAATATCATTTAATTTTGAATAAGATTTTATTACCTCTGAAACTAATTCATAAGAACCATCATATTCACTTGGTACAATTTCTTTTGCAGCTTGCAATCTTTCAATTAATGCAAGATATAAAATAAACTGTTCTCCCATTGAGGATAATTTTACTGGTTCGAATGGACTCTTAAAACCAAATAAAGAAAGATAATCTTTTGTATAAGCACAACCGTTGTATTCCTTAAGCATTTCAAGTCTCATATATGCTTTGGAAGTACCAAGATTTTCTTTATTCAAGACATATTTTTCATCTTTTATGGTGTTTTCAAAAGGGATATTAATCTCCTTTACAACACATTTAAATTTCAGAGTAGCAACTTTGTGAGAAACAAAAATGTAAACGAAATCTCCTGACTTAAAGGAACTCTTTTCTGATTGTTGCCAGTCTACAGTTTTTAATTCCCTGAATGCCATAATTGAATCATAAACTTCTGGATTGCTTGAAATAACCCATGTAGTATGGGCATAATCTGGATCTTTAATAGTTTTACCAAGACGTTGATTAATTAAACTTACGAACTCTTTTTGATGGGCACTTTTACTATTCTGCATCAAAGTTGAATTCTTAATACTCCATTCAACAAACTTTTTTATAGCCGGTATTAAAGAAGGCATATATTCATTTAATTTTTCATATGGAATGTAAAACTGTAATGTATCATGCCATAAAACATCTTTTGGAATTTTGCTTAATTGCTCATAGTTTTTGGGCGGAAATGAATCTGTGTTTTTATATTCATTTTCAAGTCTTATTGTTACATCTAAAAGCATTTTGTTTATAAAGCTTTCTGGTAGAGAAAGAACTAAATCTCTATCACACATAACAAAAAGCTTATTTTCATCAGTACGTAAAATGTACATGTGCCCGCAATTCAATTGAAATGTTTTGCCGCTTTCACGGTTGCTAATATTCCAGGCATCATTATCTAAGGAAGCAGCATATTCAATCAACTCTGAATAGTATGAAAGTGTTTCATTTATCATACTTTCAGGCATTTGTTTTTTAAGTTTTTCGATTATTTGTGCTGATGAAAGATCCTGCGCCATTTTTTATTCTCCTAAATCTTATACTCCAAGTTCTGTTTTAGCAGCCTGATATTCATCTGCACCAAATGCACAAAGCATTACATTTACATCATAATCAGGATAATCCTGTACAAACTTTTTATAAGCTCTTCCAGCCTGTTTAGCCGATTCAGCAGGAGCATTTTTAAGATTTCCGCCAAAGATTCCAGAACTGATTAAAGGAAATGAAATGCTATGTAAACCATTATCTTTCAGTAAAACAAGCGAATTGTAATATGCATTAAATAGCTCAAGGAAAGCTTTTGGAGTTTGTCTAAAATCAGGACCAACTGCATGAATAATAAATTTTGCATTTTTCATATTAAAGGCTGGAGTAATTACAGCATTGCCGTCATTTACAGGTGTTTGAATCTCAGAACAAGCTTTTGTTAATTCTTTAGAACCACATCTATCAAAAATAACACCACAGATTCCACCGCCTTCCCAAAGACCTGAATTAGCTGCATTCACAACAGCATCAGCTATCTGGTCGGCACAACTGTCGTGGATAAGTGTAAAATTAGACATAGAAAATACTCCTTTTTTATATCTGAAAAGAATAATTATGCCGCGTACAGTCCTTTCTGGAATCCAACAAATACTTTGTTTATCTCTCCAAGGCTACCGAGTTCGGCTTTAGCGTCATTTATCGTTCCATACTTAAGTTTGATAAGTTCAGGCAAGTTTTCCATAGAAAGTTCTGTGTAACCCTGCTGGATATACTGATCCAAAACGAAGTTTACAAAATCAGTCTGGTTTTCATTCAAATCAGCTGTAATTCCAGAACGTGCAATTGCAACTCTCTGTTCTCGTTCGATTGGAGAAGTTTGATAAGCAAGATATTCAAGAACATCAAGCAAATCACATTTTTCATAGTTCAACATTTCCTGAACTTTTAAAAGTTTATCCAAAGAGAAACCGTCATGCTCCATCTTTTCAAGTAGAGCCTTTCGTGTTTCTGGGCTCTGCCATTGTGTTCTTAAATCTTCATCATCCTTAAAAAATTTAGGAAGAGTGTCATTATCAACAAGAACGTTTACAAATTCTTTGAGTGTAATAAGTTTTCCATCGAACATGATACGTTCTTCCCAATTAAATCCATCTTTTATTTTTGCCTTGCGTCCTTTTCCTATTTCAATTTCAATAACATCCTTGGGACAAGTACAAGGTAGGTTGCCACAAATTGGACAAGGTTTGGGTGGACATATACATGGAGAGTGCCCACATATAGGACAGAATCTTGGTGGCTTTTTACATTCGCATGGCCATTTTCCACAGACTGGACACTTTTCATGAGAGCTGCATTCACAAGGATATTTTTCACAAATAGGACAAACAGGATTTGGATTATCCCATTCTTCATCGTAGAACTGTTTATGAGCTCCAACAAAATCGTAAATAGTGAAGTAGTATTTATCATCAAACAGTCGGGTTCCACGACCAATAATCTGTTTGAATTCAATCATGTTTGGGACAGGACGCATTAAGACGATATTACGGACATTCTGAGCATCAACGCCAGTGCTGAGTTTCTGCGAGGTTGTCAAAATAGTTGGAATTGTTTTTTCGTTATCCTGAAATTTGCGAAGCTGTTCTTCGCCTTCACTGCCGTCATCTGCTGTTACACGAACACAGTAATTTGCACCACGTTTTGCATAACTGTTAATCATATCGCGCACTTGCATTGCATGATTTTGAGTTGCACAGAAAACAATCGCTTTTTCTTCTGGATTTGCGCTATCAAGGAACTCTTCTACACGAAGTTCATCACGCTCTCTGATTTTGATTTTTCCATGGTAGAAATCTGCTTCATCGTAAGTTTTCTCTTTATCTAAAAACTCTTCACCACGAATGATTTTATCTTCTTCATTATAAACATATTCATCAATGATTTGATTTGTGCAGCTCTTCACTCGGTATGGAGTGAGATATCCGTCTTCTATTCCCTGTTTGAGAGAATATTGATAAACAGGTTCACCAAAATATTTATAGGTATCTCCGTTTAGTGTTCGCTTAGGAGTTGCAGTAAGACCAAGCTGATAAGCTGGTGCAAAGTATTCCATTAACTTGCGCCATTCACTTTCATCATTAGCTCCACCGCGATGACATTCGTCAATGATGATAAAATCAAAGAAGTCTTGCGGATATTGTTTGTAGTATTCAATCTTTTCAGGTTCTTCACCAGGTTCAGAGGTTTCTTCTCCATCAGTTCCACAAAGCATAGTCTGGAAAATCGTGAAGTATATGCTTTGTCCCATTGGAACTTTTCCGCCATTTTTGCGGATTTCCTTTGGAGTAATACGTGCTAAAGCATTCTGGTCAAAAGCTCCAAAAGCATTGTAAGCCTGGTCAGCAAGAATATTCCTATCTGCAAGGAATAATATACGTGGAAGCTTTCCGTTCTGTAGATTATTCCATCTTGTCTGCATAAGCTTCCAGCAAATCTGGAATGCAATGTATGTTTTTCCAGTTCCTGTAGCTAGTGTTAAAAGAATTCGGTCTATCTTTTTACTTACAGCTTCCAGAACTGCATTTACTGCATTTTCCTGATAATAACGAGGCATCTTTCCGCCATCGCGGTTGAATGGCTCAAGATTAAACTTATCTCGCCAATCATTTTTATCAGGGAAGGTCATTGCCCAAAGTTCATCAGGAGTTGGAAATCTGTCTACAAAACCTTCTGTAAAATCACCAGGCTTTGCTTCCATATCAATTGCCCAGATCTTGTCGCCATTTGTAGAATATGTGTAGCGGATATTCATGGCTTTGGCATATTTTTTTGCTTGCTCAACGCCAGCACTTACATCAAGTTCATCTTTCTTGGCTTCAACAATGCCAATCTTTACACCTTTGTAGGTAAGAAGATAGTCTATTTTATCTGGATTCCGTTTAGCTTTTGTAACGATACGACCTGGAGCAACAATATAGGCACGCTGTTCTGTAAAGATATCGCTGCCCTCAATAACACCCCAGCCGGCAGCATGAAGGACTGGATCTATTTTCTTTAACCTTGTGTCGCTTTCGTTCATTTTCTATTCATCCTTTTTTATTATTCTTGAATCGTTTAGAACACCCCAAACATAAGAGGCTGCAAAAATATCTTTTGAAAAGAAAGAAGGTCCGTCTACTGGCCATTGGTCATATGCCTTTTTGACATTTTCTTTATTTGAAGCTTTTGGATGATTTACAGGAACAGAAGGATTAAAAGAATCATCTTCACCTATTGAATATGTAAAACTAACTTTTTTTATTGTAGAAAAATTAGTTCCTTGATTATCTATTATCCTATTCCAAATTGTCTCAAAATCTTCTTTCATGAAAAACCTCTAAAAAATATTTCGTAGTTCTTCTAATGTGTCGTATCTATCATTATAGCATAGTCCAAAGTGTATTTGTGGAAAAAGTTTTTTGAACAATTCAAAAACGGTATTTATCTCTTTTTCTAGTTCTTCATATAACTTTTTGTCAAATGATTCTTCATACAGTTTATTTCGATAAACAAGATAATAAAAATATATTTCTTCTTCAGGATGTTCTTCGGCATACGACCAGATTCCCATTAAATGACATAAAAACTGCTTAAAATCAAAATGATAAGTTTTTAAGTCACAACCAAAATCAGAAGCTAAAAGAAATCTATTCTTCTCTAGATTACCTTTTAATGAAATAAAGGAATCTTTTGTATCATTGCCATCTTTATCTTTCTTAATTTTCTCAGTTAAATCTTTTTGTAAACAAAATCGATTAAAGGGCTCTGTACTCATATAAGAAGGTCTAAGTTCGATAGATTTATAATTATCAAGAATTTCATGATTTTTTACTTCAACAAAATAAGTTCCGGCTTTTGTCTTAAAATAAGCATCCAATTGAGGACAATGACTGTTAGGATTTATTCCTTTTACTGGAGTGTCATGTTCAAATTCTATGTTTAAGATTTTCTCTAAATTGCCATTAATCTTTATTTCGTCAATATAATCAAGAAAACCTTCTTTGAGTTCTGTAAAACTTGTAACGGCAAGTCGGCTAGAAGAAGCAACTGAATAAAATTTTCCTGATGAAAATTCATTACCAGATGTAGATTTTCCAGATTTTTTTGGTTCGTATCGCACTCTAACTCTTTCAGACAGATTATCTTCTAATTTCATTTCTTTAGAAAAATATCTATCATAAACTGTTTTCCATCTGGAAATATAGAATCCATATTTCGGTTCCTTATATGATACATTACCAAAATAAGGAGATTTTTCAAAAGATTTCTTTACGCACCAATCAAATTTATGATTCATTTCTAGATCTTTTTCATTTGATTCTTCAGGAAGTTCAGAAATTAATCCAATATACTCATAATTTTTATTACCCTCGGTTTTGATTACTCTGTGTAATTTTAATTCCATTTTAAAACTTCCTTCAAAGGTAACTTATTTTAACTCACTTTTCATGAATTTATTCACTTCATTCCAATCTTCAACGGTATTAATATCAAAAGGGGACAGTTTGATTCTTCTTTTCAATTTACCCACTGTTGTCTTTATGATCAGTATTCCATGTTTTTTTCCATGAAAACTATTAGGAATATTATGAAATACAAAAGTTGGTAATATTGCATCATAGGAATTAATTTTGAAAGGCAAATCATAACCTGTCGTATTATAAGGTATAGCCCAACCACTCCCATATAATTTTCCATTATCAGAATAGAAAAAAGTAATATTCTGATCGTCGTCATCTTGTGGTAATAGATATTGGTAACATTCTTTACCTATTTTCAATTTCAAATCATAAATTGTAATATTTGCTGGAGAAGGATTCTGCAGTGTAATTTCAATTCCTGCTGCTATGTAAAATTTCTTCATGTTATCTTTCAATTGTGCAGGTCCATAATAAGCTCTAACAATTTCACATGTTAATTTTGGTTTCTGTTGAATAAATGCAAGAATTGAAATTATTAAACTGATTACAGAAACAACAATTGTAATTATAACACCTATTGTCTGAGCTAATTCCATTATAACTCTCCTTCGAAGGCTTTCTGCAAAAATGCCTGCTTTATTTCGTAGCAGTTGGCGAGCTGCTTTGTGTAGATTTCTTCCAGCTGGTGAACTTTTTCACTGAGGGAATCGAGATGTGCTACGATGCTTTTTTGTTCTTCTAGTGGAGGAAGTGGAACTTCAAAGTCTCCAAGGATCTTTTGGTTGAGGTTTGAAATATTTGCACCTTCCTTTCCATTTAGAATTTTACGTGACTTGTCTGATTTCATGAAATGAAGAAGGAAATCTGCATCTAACTGATCGAAATCTTTTCTAAAACGAATACAGAAACCACTGTATGTTGTTGGAATATTTTTGGGATAAACAAGAAGGCATCGACCTACTAATTCTTTATTACCATTTGAACGAACAAATACTATGTCTCCATCTTTTAGTAAATACTCTTCTGAAGGAGCTGCATTCAATGAGATTTCTGATAAAGTCTCAGTATTTTTTATCTTATATAAATTCTTAAAATCACCTACGCCAAGAGAATGAATTGAATATCCAGATTCTGTAGATGCAAAGTTCATTCCATTCTTAAAGGTTCCACAGTCGCCTAATCTTTTCTTTTTCCAAGCTGTATTGCTGAACGCTTTTTCTAGTTCTGCCTGGAAAAATTGTTTGGTGTTCTGTAAGTTTTTTTCGGCGGCGGTTTTAAGTGTTTCTATCTGTGCAAACTTTTTGTCCAGTACGGCAACAATTCGTTTCTGTTCTTCTAGTGGGGGAACAGGACATGGTATTTCCTTAAATTTCTGAAGTGAAACGCCTCCTATAAGACCTGTAAGCCTATCTTTAAATGATTTTTCAAAATCTGTAGACTGATAGTAATAAAAAACAAATTTAGGTAATACCTCATTAGATGCTTCAAAAGCAAATAATTTATTTACAAAGCAAATATCATGTTCAGAATTATAAGCAAGTTTTTTACCAGCACTTCCACCTTCCGCACAAATCAAAACTGAATACTGATGAGCTATCTTAAATTTAGGTAATAAGGAATCTGGAATAAGAACTCCATTTTCATAATCTATATTTGATGTTGAAGAAATATCTTTAGTTGCAACATAAAATAAACCTTTCTTGGATAAATCCATGTAAGATTTTTTTTCTTTATCATTAATGCTATTTCCGGAAAAAATCTTTCCAACTTCACCAAGTTTTTTTATCTGCCAGTTCTGATTCATCTTTCACACCTACAAATTCTGCAAAATCGTTGGTATCAAGCTTACATCCAGCACTTCAAATGCAAAACACTTTTTACCCAAATCTTTAAGGCTTGCACCAATATGATACAAGGTTTTCTTGTCGATTATCAAAAAGCGGTCGTGCATTTTTGAGGTATAGTTTAGGTTCAGCTGCGGATACTGTGCATTGAACTTCTGAACATCCTGTGCGGTAAGTTTTGTCTTTGCATCGGTATAGATTTCTACGGTAACGTTCTTTTTCTTTTTTGCAAGGCGGTCTAAAACTGTAAGGTCAACGTAGCCGTCGATCAAAATGATTTCTGTTTTTGCCTGTGCAATAAAACTTTCGAACTTGGAATAGGCATCAAAAATCTGGCCCTGAAAGAAGATACCCTGTTTGTCTTCTATTTTATATTTGTCCATGCGGTCAAAAAGTTCTTCAATTTTGTTATCAGTTGTAAGCTGGTGCTTTTCAATATTATCAAGCCTCTGGAAAACCTGAGCATTAAGAAGCATAAACTTTCGCATTGCAACAAAGGCTTTCATAATCTGTATGCTCATCTTTACAGCTGTTTCGCTTTTTAATACTGCAGAAAGCATGGCTACGCCTTGTTCGGTAAAGGCATAAGGCTTCTTTCTGAGACCCATCTTTTCAGAATTGGAAATCACAATTTGTGATATCCAATTTTCAAATTCAGAATCATCTAATTGGAAACAAAACTCTTCTGGAAAACGGTCTTCATTACGTTTAACAGCCTGGTTTAGAACACGAGTCTCAACACCATATAACTGTGCGATATCACGGTCTATCATTACCTGCTGTCCGCGAATAATGTATATTTTATTTTCGATTGTTGTTGTCAATTCGTTTGTCATGTTTTCTCCCATTCTGACGAGATTAAATTGGAAATCACAATTTGTGATATCAAGTTTAATTTATCAATTCTTTCAAAATCTCTGCACTCTGTTTATTCAGTTCCTGCATTTCTGCAATGATTTCGGACGGTTCACGTAAGGTCTTTTCTTCTTTTTTGTTCGGGTTCTTTACGCTTAAATCGAGAGTGTCGGGATTCAAATCTTTTACATCGAGGCTCCAGCTGTTCGGACTGTCGGCTTTTGCTTTCTGGAGGGCAACAAAATCTGCAAGGTCATCTTCGTTGAGCGGATTTGTTTTTCCAAGGTTGCGGTCCAGGTTGAGCTGGTAGTACCATACTTTTTCTGTTGGCTTTCCTTTTTCAAAAAAGAGAACTACTGTTTTTACGCCGGCACCTGTGAATACTCCGCTCGGACAGTCGAGTATTGTATGAAGATTACAGCTTTCCAGAAGTTCACGGCGGAGTGCTATACTTGCGTTATCTGTGTTGCTAAGGAAGGTGTTCTTGATTACAACGCCTGCACGACCGCCTGCCTTAAGCATCTTGATAAAATGCTCCATAAAAAGATATGCGGTTTCGCCGGTTTTAATCGGGAAGTTCTGCTGTATTTCGCTCCGTTCTTTTCCACCGAAAGGAGGATTTGCAAGTATGATGTCTTTTCTGTCGCTTTGTTGTATTTGCATTATGTTTTCAGCTAGTGTATTTGTATGCTGAATATTTGGAGCTTCAACACCGTGGAAAATCATATTCATAATGCCAATAATATAAGCTAGGCCTTTTTTCTCTTTTCCGTAGAAAGTAGATTTCTGAAGAATCTGTTTCTGCTCTACAGTTTTTGCTTTTTCATCAAGGTAATTGAATGCCTCACACAAGAATCCTGCGCTACCACAAGCGCCGTCATATATAGTGTTTCCAATTTCAGGAT
>SAMEA3663136__coassemble_103_pt1 | contig 19267 bp, 21 predicted proteins | sample SAMEA3663136__metabat2_low_PE_008 | metagenome-assembled genome bin SAMEA3663136 (sample SAMEA3663136) | pig gut metagenome | biome: pig gut; feature: pig-associated habitat; material: faeces | place: Denmark | collected 2012
TAAGTGCAATGTCCTGCCAGCTATCTTTGCCTGAGTTCCAGTCGACAAAGATTTTTTCTTTGCCGTGCGTGTCAATGTTTTTTCTGCACCAATCGATGTCGTCAGAAAAAATAATGAATGTCTGGATTTGCGGTACGAGTTCGAGCATTTTTGAAATCGCGTTTTCAAAATAAGGTATGTCGCACACAAACAAAGTTTTGTGATTTAAATAGTCACCGCGCCTTACGTGAATTGAACATGTTTTTGTTTTTGAATTTATCAATGCAGAAAGTTGTTGTGATTTTTCATTTAATGGAAGCGCAAAAGTAAATTGTTTTTTTAATTCATCTTCATAGCCTTTCCAGTAAAGCGGATTTTGCCAGTAACCGTCAAGATATAAATCGCGCATGTCAGTCAAATGCTCTGCGTGGAATTTTGAATCGTATTCGATGACGTGAGTTTTCTTTGTAAAGAATTTTCGTCTTAATCGTTCAAAAAAATTTTCTGCCCTGTCACCAAGTTTTTTTACCTGAACATCTGTTGCTTCTTTAATATCTAATCCAAAAACACGGGCAACTTCAAAAGCGCCATGGCTTAAATCAACGCCACCACGGACACATGGTTTTGAATAAAGTTTTGTATCTGCAAGAACTTCAAATCCTTTCTGTTCAAGAACATATGCAAAAGCATACTGAAACATCTGGTTTCCGAGACCGCCGGTGTATTTGATTATTTTTGTCGGCATAATTTTATTTCCTGCGTTTAATTTTATCTGTAAGTTTTTTGTCATTGTTTTTGTTATAGTTCAGAATTTTTTCAAACTGTTTTTTTATAACTTCTTTTCCGAGAATTTTTACCATGCCGTTGTGAATGGCAGTTGAACTTTGCAATGTCTTTGGTGTCTTATATAAAAGTGCGTAAACTTTTTCTGCAAAATCAATTTCGTTAAAGCGCTCTGCAACGTAACCGTTTTTTTTGTCGGCAATAAACTGTCGTGCAGTTCCTACGTCAAAAGAAACAACAGGAACTCCGCAAAGCAATGCTTCTTCGAGCATCATAGGCGCAGAGTCTTCAACTGACGTGCACATAAAAACATCGGCTTTGTTATAAACTTTTGCAAGGTCATTTACATTTTTGCAAAATCCAAACTGTTCAAATTCAACTTTGCTAAATTTATAACCGTCAAATAAAGATGGCTCAAGACAGAGCATTTTTATTTTCTGCCCGTCAGGAATTTTTTTGTCAAGATAAATCAAAGTCTGCAAAACATACGTAAAACCTTTGCGTACATCATTTGCAAAATTTGCTATGCTGAACAGGTACTTCGTGTTTTCGTCTTTTTTAATTTCTTCCGGTTTAAAAACATTTTCGTCTACAGGATAAAAATACTGCCAGTATTCAGAAAAAGGAATTGCAGACTTTTTTGCAAACTCAAGGTCGTAATCTGCGTTGCTCATAATTTCTGCATTCATATAGAGAATGTTCTGAGCTTTTGCCGTCAATTGAAAATGACTTCGCGTATTAAGTTCGTAAGGCAAGGCAGGGCAGTTAAAGCATGTGTCATAAAATTTGCGGCAATCCCATGCGTAATGACAGCCGCCTGTAACTGGTGCCATATCCATCATAGTAAAAATAATCCGCGCGTAAGTTTTTTCATAAATGCGCTTTATATCAAATGTATTTAAAAACCCGATAATCTGATGAACAAAAACTATGTCAACGTTTTCTAAATCAAGTTTATTTTCAAGACCAGGGAAAAAACCGTCTGCGTTTTCTTCGTCATAATCATTGTAGCAATAGACATCGTCTTTTCTAAAACGTTTCCAGTCAGTGTCTTTTGTTTTATCAATCATTTTTGCAAGCTTGCGTTCAAGACGCATTTTGACCATGTATTTTTTGCCTTGTCCGCCTTTGTTCTGCACTTCCGTTGTTTTTTCTGAATCAAGTTCCTTGTGCTGAACGTATAGATGGGAGTTATGTCCCATCTCAAGAAGCAGGTTGTGAATTCGTGTTGCGGCAATTCCGGCTCCGCCAGCATTAGTTGTTGCAAGATGAATAATTTTCATTTTTCTATTCCTGTTAAAAAACTTTTTTATTTTAAAATTGAAATGTATAAAATCAAAATTTAGGCGTTAAAAAATTCCAGCGTTTTGGTAATTACAAAATTCAAATCTTTTTCATCGATATTATAATAAAGCGGAAGGCGAACGAGCCTGTCACTTTCTGAAGTCGTAAATTTATCTTCGCCATAAAACCTTCCGAATTTAATTCCGGCAGGCGCACTGTGGAGCGGAACATAATGAAATACGCAGAGGATGTCGTTTGCTTTCATAAAGTCGATGTAAGATGTGCGTGTCTTTAAGTCTTTGCATTTTATGTAGAACATGTGCGCATTGTGAACGCATCCGTCAGGAATGACAGGAAGTTCTATAATTCCTTTTTCTGCAAGCGGTTTAAAAGCTTTGTTGTATTTGTTCCATGTTTCAAGTCTGTTGTCATTTATTTTGTCGGCTTCAAGAAGCTGTGCCCAAAGGTATGCAGCATTCAAATCACTCGGCAGATAGCTTGAACCCCAATCGACCCAGTTGTATTTTGCAACTTGACCACGGTAAAATTGCGTGCGGTTTGTTCCTTTTTCGCGCAGGATTTCTGCACGGGTAATTGCGCTTTCGTCGTTGATTACGATTGCACCGCCTTCGCCCATAGAATAATTTTTTGTTTCGTGGAATGAGTAGCAGCCAAAATCTCCGATTGTTCCGAGTGGTTTTCCTTTGTAAGAAGACATAACGCCCTGCGCTGCATCTTCGACAACTTTGAGATTGTGTCGTTTTGCGATGTCCATAATTGCATCCATTTCGCATGCAACTCCTGCATAGTGAACTGCACAGATAACGCGTGTTTTTGGTGTGATTGCCTGTTCGATTAGTTTTTCGTCGATGTTCATCGTGTCGGGTCTTACATCAACAAAGACGAGTTTTGCACCGACGAGTGTAAATGCCGTTGCTGTAGAAGAAAAAGTAAAACTTGGTAAAATCACTTCGTCGCCAGGCTGAATATTACAAAGCCAGGCTGCCATTTCCAGTGCCGAAGTTCCGCTTGTAGTAAGCATGACTTTTTTTGCATTGAATTTATTTTCAAGCCATTCATTGCATTTTTTTGTAAAAGGTCCGTCTCCGCAAATCTTGTGGTTTTCGACAGCCTGTTTCATATATGTAAATTCAGTGCCTAAAAAAGGCGGAACATTAAAGTGAATCATTTTTTTCTCCAAAGTTAAAAATTATTTTTTCCTTATTAGTCCAAGTATAAACCATTTTAGTTTTGATGCAAACATATTGAACGGATAAGGCATCTGTCTGGAATCTTTTATGCGGCTTTTCATTTCGAGCAAGTCCATTTTCTCGTTCCGTTGAATTTCCTGCTCGGGCGAGTAGTCTGGATGCACAAGAGGAAATTCAAGTTTGCTGTAATCGAGTTTTTCAAAAATGCTTTTTCCGCTTGTGTGAGTTGCATCTGCATTAAATCCTGCATTACGGATTAAATTTACTTTTGGAACGACTGAAAAACCGTTTTCTCTCCAGACAGAAAGATTCCACGGGAAAGCCCAGGAATTTGTCCTTTTATTATAAACATAATCGAAAGAAGAATTCCAGTAATAACGGTGACTTGCTTTTTTGTAAATTGATTCTACAAGGTGGGAGTGCTTTAAGTTTTTCCAGTCAGACATTGATAAGTCCATTTTGTTCCAGGCACGGCGCCACGTTGCCCAGCCCCAAATCTGGCATTGCTTTGAAAAGAAATAACTTTCTTTTACAGGTTCTTTTGCAAAACATTTGTTATTACCTGAAACAAGCATAATCCGCCCGTCACTTTCATAGCGTTCAAGCATTTCGTCTGCAAATCGGAAAAAACTTAAATCTGGTATGCAGTCGTCTTCAAAAATTATTGCCTGCTCCACTTTTGAAAAAACTTCGTTCAACCCGGAAACTACACGCTTTGCACAACCGAGGTTTTCTTCTGAAAAAATTTTGTGAACGCTGCACTGCCAGTCAACTTCGTCTGCAATAGAACGCGCTTTCTGACATTTTTCATATTCACCTTCACGGTTTTTGCGCGGACCGTCAGCAATTATAAAAAGTTCCTTCGGCTCTGCCTTTCTAATCTGCTGCAAAACAGAATGAGCGTTTTCATATCGATTAAAAATAATAATTGCCACCGGTGTTTTTGTATGATATAAATCCATTTTTTTCGCCCTGTAGTTATGATTATACAGAAAAGCACTGTAAAAATATAGAGAGAAAAACGTCTTTGCTTGATTATCTCCAGAAAGTTGAGTAAAATTAAACTTACTGGAGATAATCGCCATGATAAAAAGTGCGTTTCAGATTATTAATGAACTTTCTCAAACATATAAGTCACCGAAGAACCGTCTTATGTATCTGGAAAAAAACGGTGTATATCACAAGGTCGTAAAAGGACTTTATGAAACTGAGCGCTCTGTTAATCCTGTCCTTCTTGCTTCTGCAGTTTACGGTCCGTCTTATGTTTCGTTTGAGTCGGCACTTTCGTTTTGGAATCTTATTCCTGAAAAAGTTCTTGCAGTGACATCTGCGACATTCAATAAAAACAGGACAAAGCGTTTTGAAACAGACTTCGGATTGTTTTTATATCGTGATGTTCCTGAGGAAGTTTTTCCTTTTGAGGTTTATATTCGGACAGAAGATGACAGGACTTTTTTGATTGCAGGAAAGGAAAAAAGTCTGTGCGATATTCTGTATCGTGAAGAACCGTTGCGTTCCGAAAAACGATTGCGGGAATTTCTTTTTGAAAATCTACGCATAGAAGAAAGTGATTTTGATTTGCTGGATTTTTCTGTAGTTTCTGATTTGTGCGGATTGTATAAATCTACAAATTTGAAATTGCTGCAGAATTTTGTACAGAAGAAGGGGGAAACTTTATGACCACGCCAGTTCAGCAGATGATTGAAAAATATGACTGCAAAAATACCGCAGAATATAAAAATGCCCTTAAAGAGGTGATTCAGGAAGTTGCGTTGTGCGGACTTTCGAGGGGAGGATTTTTTTCAAAGGCGGCATTTTACGGCGGAACAGCACTGAGGATTTTTTACGGGCTTGACCGTTTTTCTGAGGATATGGATTTTTCGCTCATAAGCAAAGATGACGGCTTTTCCATTGATTCTTATTTTTCGTATCTTAGTGACGAGTTGTTGTCAAACGGTTTTGAACTGACGGTTGAACGCAAAGAAAAATCACTGCACAGCGATGTACAGTCTGCGTTTATAAAAGGCGGTACGCTTGTTCATCTTTTAAAAATTGTTCCTTCTGACAAACGGATTCTTGGAATTTCTGACACAGAACTTATCAAAATAAAATTTGAAATAGACACGAATCCGCCGGACTGTGCAACTTTTGAAACAAAGTACGCTCTTCTTCCGTTTCCGTATGCAGTGCAGATGTATGATGAACCGTCTCTTTTTGCAGGGAAAATTCATGCAGTACTTTGCCGTTCCTGGAAGAACCGGGTAAAAGGCAGGGATTTTTATGATTACATCTGGTATCTTGCCCGGGGTACAAAAGTAAATTTGCCGCACCTTCAAAAACGGCTGGAGCAGACAGAAAAGTGGAATGAGGGCGAAACGCTGTCTTTGGAAAAATTAAAGGAAATGCTTTGCAGCAGATTTTCCGAAGTTAATTTTGAAAACGCAAAACAGGATGTCCTTCCGTTTATAAAAGACCCTGCAAAACTTGATCTCTGGAATAAAGAATTTTTTACTTCAATTACGCTTAGCCAGTTGAAGTAAAAGACGTTGGATTGAATTTTTGTATTAGAAATAGTGCGGTTATAGTTGACCGAATTTTTTTTAACGAGGAATAAAAAATGATTCAGATTTTTGGAACACTAAAAAATTTTGATGTAAAAACTGCTCAAAGGTGGTTTGCGGAACGGCGGATTTCTGTTCAGTTTGTAGATTTGAAAGAAAAAGAAATGAGCCGCGGGGAATTTGAGTCTGTTCTGGAGGCACTTGCAAAGCAAAGTGGAAGCAGGGCTGCCGCAATCGAAGAGATGATTGACAGGAAATCTAAGGATTTTTTTTCGATTGCGTATCTTGATGACAGCGACAAGGCAGACAAACTTTTTGAAAATCAACTTAAACTGATGAAGCAGCCCGTATGCCGAAACGGCAAACTTTTTGCAACTGTCGGACTTGCCCAGAAAGTTTGGGAAATATGGACGTGAGTGAAGGGGAGGGGTTCAGATTTATTCTTCTTCTAGTTTGACATTGCCCAAAAATGCTCCCCATCCCCAATTGATCCAATCTAAGTTATAGTATATTGCTGAACTGTTTTTTACTATAAAATATGCTGCTTTTTCGCACCTTCCTAAATCTTCATGTGTACCAAATGAATTAACAGAAGACATGGTTATTCTTATGTAATACCTCCCGTCTGGAAAACTTTTTAGAGGTAGAGATACATGAAATTTGTGAACGGCATCTTTTTGAATATCTGTGTGTTCAGAAATAAATGTTCCTACTGGCGTGTCATCTTCCCAGCGTAAAATAAATCTGATGTGTATGTTTTTTGAATTTACGTAGGATTTTATGTACAAATAAAAGTCTAACGTATCTGATGATGTTACTTCATAGCCAATTTTATTGGAATATGAAAAGTGTAAAAAGTCAATCTTTTTTGTAATACCTGGATATTCTGTTGTTAAGTCATAGTCTTTTTTTAATTCTACTGTTTTATTTGAATAAAGTTTTATGGCATCTTCTACATTACCGTCGTAAATTTTTTGACCATGTTCAAGAACTATACAACGATTGCAGAGTTTTCTAATAGTATTCATATTGTGACTTACATATAAAACTGTTTTATCATCATGTTCTGCAACATCTCCCATTTTATTAAGACATTTTTCTTGAAATTTCATATCTCCAACAGCAAGAACTTCATCCATAATTAATATTTCAGAATCAAGATGTGCTGCAACAGCAAATGCAAGTTTTACATACATTCCGGATGAGTATCTTTTTACAGGAGTGTCTATAAACGGTCTACATTCAGAAAAATCAATAATTTGTTCTATCTTGTTGTTAATTTCTTTTTTTGACATTCCAAGAATAGCACCATTTAAATAAATATTTTCTCTTCCTGTAAGTTCTCCATGAAAACCAGTGCCTACTTCCAGCATACTGGATATTCTTCCGTCTATTGTTATTTCACCCTCTGTTGGAGCAGTGACACGTGATAATATTTTTAATAACGTTGATTTTCCAGCACCATTTAATCCAATTATCCCTAAAGTATCTCCTTTGTATACATCAAGATTAAGATTTTTTAATGCCCAGAATTTTTTGTTATGAGTGTTATTAATTGGTTCAATTGCTGTATCTGAATTTTTTTTAGACCTGAGTTTAGTTAAACAGTTTAGAATTTCTCCAGATAGGGTTTCGCCTCCTATAGCACCAAGTTTGTATTGTTTACTTAAATTTTCAATTGTTATAATTTTTTCCATTCTTTGCTTTTCCTATTTGGTTTATACAGTATCCATAAAAGTTTTTTCAACTTGGTTAAAAATAATTATTCCTAAACACAATAAAAGTAATAATACAACTAAAACCGAAGTATTTGAGTGAGAAGAAGTCTGTTCCAAAAAAAGCGTTTTTAAACATAAGTGTTGCAGGTGTAACAGGATTTAACAAAAAAAGACCTTTCCATTTTTCAGGTACAAAAGATGTGGAATATATTATTGGTGTGGCATACATCCATAACTGCATTCCAAATCCAACAAGAATTTGCAAATCTTTGTATTTTGTTGTTATTGAAGAAATTATTATTCCAACTCCCATAGCAAGTATTCCGATTTGCAAAAGATAAAATGGAATAAAAATAATTTTCCATGTAATAAATAATCCCATTCCATTCCAAAAATAATATAGAATAAAAATGCTCATAAGACATAAACGTATTATAAAATCAAAGAAACTTGTAATTATGTTTGAAATAGGTATGACAAGACGAGGAAAATATACTTTACCTAAAATTCCTGCGTTTGCAGTAAAGGTATTGCAAGTACTGTTAAAACAGTCTGTAAAAAACGACCAGAAAATAGTTCCTGAAAGATAGAATAATGGCTGTGGAATTCCGTCTGTAGATAGTCCTGCCATTTTTCCAAAAAGTATTGTATAACAAAAAATAGTAAATAAAGGTGAAATAATTAACCATGCAGGTCCGAGTATTGTTTGCTTGTATCTAGTGGAATAATTTCTTTTGAAAAAGAGCCAGATTAAATCTTTATATTTAAAAAGTTCTTTTAATTTTAAATCGAATAAAGGTGTTTTTGCTTTTATTTTTATTTTATCTGCCATTTATTAAGTCATCCATTTTTTCTTCAATAGTTATCAATCTATTGTTTATTTCTTTTGTTTTGTCGAAGTATTCATTTTTATCATGTTCTGATTTGCGCCAAGTATTCCAAAAAAATTTAGTAAGGATATTCCAAATTAATTGCTTTATTTTAATACTATTCTTGAATATTTTTTTTGAATTTGCCTGTTCCCATAAATTATGTTCGAATTCAATCCAGTTATTTGAAACTTGAGGTCTAGAAGATTCTTTAGTTTGTCCATATACCAAGGTTCTTACAGGAACTTGTATATTTCCATATAAATAATATAAACATGCAGCTCTATGCTGTCCGTCCCAAATTTGATTGTTTTCTTTTACTCCAATTAATTCATTATTATATGGATATCCATATTTTTTTATTTTATTTAGATTATATAAAATCCGTTCTTGGTTTGTCTGATATTCTATTGAATTGTTTTTATAATGATTTATCTGTTCTTTTCTATTATTATTTTCTTGTGTCAGTCCACAAAGTGCCTTGAAAACTCTGGATTGATTAATTGGTGCATATATTGCTTTTCCATTGCAATCAAATGTGTCAACTAAAATATCTTCTAGAAAAACCTTTTTAATCTGAATTTTTTTTAATTTGGGAAGGTTTCCTGCAATTCCTACGAGAACAACTGGATCAAAATCTTTACAATGAAAATTTTTTATATTTACTAATTTATCAATTATTTCAATACAAGATGAAGAAATCCTTTCGAATTCTTCAACGGACAAATCTATTCTTATGTCTTTATAATGAATATGAATGGCTTCTCCAATATTGTCTTCAACACAAAATCTGTATGGAAAAGACAAAAAAGGAACTTCATTTAGAGACGCTAAAGTAATAACACCAGGATTTACCATATTTTTATTCCACCTAATAATTTTTAAAAGTTATATATTTGTGAATAATTTTTTCATATTCACTTTTTTTTACCATATCTATTAATGTGTCTGTAAAATTATAAAAAAGAGTTTTTAACATAGCGTAAACTTCTGTGTCATTTATTAGGTTTTTGCGTTCTTCAATTTCGGTAATATATACAGGCGAAAATGTTTTTTTGTCAAAAACGCATCTTGCAAATAGATAAACAAATAAAGTTTTTTCATCTAATTGCCAGCAGTTTAATTCGTCATTCCATTGCTTTTCTTTCCAGGCACGTTTATTTATTGTTTCATCTAAGGGAACCCAAAATTTTGGTGTCAAACTTTTGCACATAAGTTTAAAACATGCATCAATGTATAAAGTTTGTTCGATTTTGCTTTTTTGCCAAAATTGGTATTCAGGAAGTTGATAGCCGAATTTCCAGCCCCCATTGGTTCCCAATGGGGGCAAACGGAATAAATATCCGTTTGCACCCATTATTTTTGAAAAATGTTCCCTGTCTTCAAGTTTTACAATGATGTCAATATCTTTCCCATCTTTTAAGTTATCAGGAAGTTCTTTGCCAATATTTTTTATTAGCATATATTGGACGTTCTCTTTATTTAAGGTTTTAAAAAAGTCCAGTATGTATTTTGACTTGATATTACTCATTGTGCTCTCCTTTGATAACGTCAAATTGTCTTTTTGCAAGAAGTACGCATGCACACATTTGTATAAATTCATTTTCTGGAATTTCAAGTCGGAACTTTTTATTTTGAAGATGTATATCTCTAAATTCACTTCCATTTGCGGAATGATTAAGTTCTATATCTAAGTCTGTATTTCCAATTTTTATTGTGTCAATTTTCTTTATTAGTTCACCCATATTTTTTCCTGTTTGTTCATAAATGGTTTTGAAATCATTTTAAATCTCTTTATTTTGATTTTATAAGTAAGCTGATAATTTTTTTGCATAAGAGTTCAAACTGCTTTTCTATGTGATAAAAAAGAATTCCTAATAGGAGTGCTGATATACCCCCCCCCATAAAAACATAAACAGGTTTTATTCTGCTTATTTGTGGATAGAAGTAATTTAGATTTTGAAAAAACTGTGCATGAGTAAGATAAATACTGAGAGTGTATTTTGAAAGAAAGTTTATACTGCGTTTTATGTTTTTTTTATTGCAGATGCGGAATAAATTTTCTTCTCTTAATAAAAATATTATGCACAGTAATCCAAAACAGGGGTAAATTAAAAAAGACTTTTTATTAAGCCCATGTTGTATTGTCATATATATCAAGCCTAATGTAGCAAGTAATTCTAAAACAAATATAAAGCAATGTTTAAATCTGTTTTCTAGTATTATAAAATTTGTTTTTATATAAGCTGAAAAGTAATAAATCTGGATTCCTATAGACATGACACAAAAAGCTCTTAATATCCCTGCTGACCAAAAATTTGCCACCAAAGGAAAACCGCCAAGATTATTGCAACTGTATTTTGAAAACATAAATGTATAACCGATAAAAATAACAATTGGGAGGAATAAAAATTTACTTAGATTTGGATAATAAGATAAGAGAAAGGAAATAATTAATCCTGTCCAAAATAATGCGGAAATGTACCATGTAACGCCATTAAGGGAAAAAGTGGCATTTAAATTAATAAGTAACAAAGAATGCCAGAATTCACTTAATGTATAAAAAGATGTTTGTTTACTTGCAAGTGTAAATATGCCAATGCAAATTTCCATAAAGATACAAGGTAAATACAGTTTTTTGATTCTTCCCAAGGTATAACTTTTAAAGATTGTAAAAGAATCCATTATCAGTCTTTTTTTTTCTATTGTCATTGCCATAAAAATGCCAGATAAAATAAAAAATCCGTCTGTGCATATATTATGAATTTGAGTCCATTCTGTTCCATAAAGGTTTTGATAAGATTTTTGAAAAAAATTGCAATAGATGTGTCCAATAACTACCCCAAAACAAAAAAGTATTCTCCAAAAATCAAAAGTATAATACTTGTTTTCAATTTTTTGATTCATACTGCAAGTCTCCCTGTCGTGTAAAGAAATTTACTTGTAAATAATGTCATGATATTTTTTTGTACGAATGTATAGTTAGAATGAATTTTTAGGTAAAGAAAATAATTTGATTTTTCAAGTAATTCTAAAATAGAGGATGTCATTGAAATGTTATCTCTATTTATTTCCAGAGTAATAATTTTTGGAGCATATTTTTCTAAATTAAATGTTTTTAGAACTCTATATTCTAAGCCTTCTATATCAATTGACATATAGTCTGGAATTTTATTTTTCAGTTCTTTTTCAAAAATGTCATTTAATGTTCGACATGGTATTGTCTTGACCTCTTGGATAGCATGTTCTGGTTCTTTTTTTATATATTTTTCAAGTAAAGTTTTATCAAAACTGTTCCTGCCACTTGTTTCATCAATCATATAAAACGGCATTTCCCCTGTAATATCGCTTACACCACAGCAAATATTAATATCGTGAGGTCTGTACACTTGAAAATTTTTAAATAAAACAGGATTTGCTTCTATATTGCAACCATTACATCCATTTGCATAGAAAATTGCTGTATTTGAAATTTCAAAAGGATGATGTGCTCCAATATCGATGTATGATGGTTTTTTTATACCAAGGACATCTTGAAATAAATTTAATAATAAAACATCTTCCCCATGTTGAGCGTAGGATGGTTTGTAATAATTTGAATGTGTAATACTTTTTACTTCAGATTGAATCGAATTTAATTTTTCTTCAACAAATCCAAACCAGTTTCTTAAATTCTTTAATTTCTGTAAAATCATTTTATACCTCTTTTTTTAGATAATCATTATTTATGTGTTAAATAATTTTTTTCAATGCATTGATTACATCCTTAGTTGTTATAGCTTCCATGCAAAGTGCTTCTTTCTTTCGTGATTTTAAGCAATAGCTTGTCCAGTCGTTATTAATCCATTCACACCAATGTTTGCATACATTTGATGTTAGATTTATATTTTCTGAATATCCAAATAAATCTGGTGAAGTTGCACCAAACAAGACAATGGATGGGCCACCGTGTACTGCATGCCGTAAGTGAACCATTCCGCCTTCATTATCTATAAGAACGGCTGCATATTTTAACAAAACTTTTACTTGCTCTATTGATGTTTTTTCAATGAGGTTAATGTCTGCGTTATTGTCTGATAGTGGAAGTTGTTGTCTGCTTGCACCAATAAGAATAATTTTATAATCAGGATAATTTTGTTTTATTTGCGGAATCAGATCAAAACATGATTTAAGAGACCATGCTTTTACATGGAAATTATTTCCGCCAGAAGAATCCCAGCCTCTGTGAATTAAAATATATTTCTTCTTTTCAATTTTTAGTTCATTTAGATATTTATCTTCATCTTCGTAAATCGGCAGGTTATATATATAATTTTCTGAGATATTTAATAGATTATAAAAGTCTGGTTCTTGAAGTCTGTTTTTTCCTGCAATAATTGTTTTTGCCGAGATTAATGAGTCTAATCTTGGATGTAGATCACATTCCAGTTTGTTTTCTAAAGTAAATTGTTTTAATTTATTGAGATAATTTTGCAATGTCGGTGAAAAATTTTTTATCATCAGTTCATTTCTATTTTTTATAAATGGAAATGAACTGATGAATATTGTTATTGAATATGATTCACAACAATATTCATCTGTTGGATAAAATTTTATATTTGGTTCATTTAATGGAAAAATTGTAAGTGCGGATTTTTTGAGATAAAAAACATCTATGTTGTCTTCTGGTTGAAAAATTTTCTTTTTCATATATTCAAGCCAGTTTGCTATTACAAGATAATCGCCGTATCCGCCAGAAATTAAAATAGCTAATTTACTCTTGCTGTTTTTGTTATTTAAAAAAGGTCGTTTTATGATTTTTTTTGCAATATTTACAATTGTATTTATAGATAATTTTATAGTGTTTTTTATTCCTGTAGTTTTTAAACTGAACTTGAAACTTTTTATTAAGTATGCCAATTCTTCTGTTTTAATAAAGAATATAATATTTTCCAAACAGAATAGAATTAAGAAAATATCTATAATTATTGTAAATATGCTTTTCATTTAAATTCTCCACATAAAATAAAAACTTTCTACCAAATTTTTCTGTCATTCATTAAAAAATTCTGCACATAATCTGCAATGCCGTCTTCCAGAGAGAAAAAATTATCTGTGTAGCCTGCTTCTCTAAGTTTTGTTATTTCTGCTTTTGTGTAATATTGATATTTTGCCTTTAACGTTTCCGGCATTTCTATAAAATTTATGTCAGGTTCTTTGTTCATTGCATGGAATGTTGAAATTGCCAAATCATAAAATGAGCGGGCAGTTCCTGTTCCTAAGTTGAACAGTCCGTTTATCTCTGGATGTTCAATTGTAAATTTGAATACTTTGCATAAGTCTTTTACATAAACAAAATCACGCAACTGACCGCCGTTGTTATATTTTGGATTGTAGGATTTAAATAGTTCCATTTTTCCAGTTTCACTAATTTTATTAAAAGCATGAAAAATAACGCTTGCCATGCTTCCTTTAAAATATTCGTTAGGACCGTAGACATTAAAAAATTTAAATCCTGCATATTGTTTTGGAGTTTTGTTTTTACAGGCAAGTTCTTTTTCGACCCATAAATCAAATAACTGTTTTGAATAACCATATCCATTTAGAGGACGCAGTTTTTTTATATCATCTTTATCATCAAATCCGTTTGTGCCATCGCCATAAGTTGCAGCAGAACTTGCATAAATAAAACTGGCATTGTTTTGTGCGCACCATTGCCATAAGGTTTTTGTGTATTCAAAATTATTTTTGTATAAAAAGTCAAAATCTTTTTCTGTTGTGGCAGAACATGCTCCAAGATGAATTATATGGCTTACTTTCCCATTAAAATCAGAAAGCCGTAAAAGAAAATTATCCCGATTAATATATTCTATATATTTCTTATTGCGTAAATTCATCCACTTGTCTGTTTTAGCGATGTTGTCAACAATGATGATGTCTTCGATTTTCATATCATTCAACATTCTGACAATACAACTTCCTATAAATCCTGCACCACCTGTTACTATAATCATCTTGTTATGCCTTCTCCTTCATATATTTAAGATATTTATGTTTTTGTTGTCTTTTATTTTTATTACTTTTCTCCTAGCAATTGATTTACTGCTTGCCAAACTTCGTTTACAGAAACTTCTTCTACGCAGGGGTAGCATTTTTTGAATTTCTTATTGCAAAGATTGTTGCAGTCCATACATTCTGATTTATGTGCCATGATTTTTATTCGTGAATTAATTTCTTTTCCGTAATCTTCTGAAGAATAATTTAAAAAGGTGTTGTATGCATATCCGCCTGACACAACGCAAACTTTTGTTCCTGTTCCAATTGTAAGGTGATATATGCTTGTGTCGTTTGTTAAAACCATGTCCGCTCTTCCAAGAATTTCTACCAGTTGCATTACAGAAGTTTTGCCGACAAAATTTTTTACAGATGCAAACGGCGTAATTTTATTTATGAATTCTTCTGTTATGTCTTCGTCATTTTTTGTTCCCAGGCATACAACTGTGTATTTTTGTTTTTCAACAATTCTTTTTGTAATTTCTGCAAATCGTTCTACCGGCCATCTTTTTGCATCAACTGATGCAGATGGATATACGACAATATATTTTTCAGGCAGAGCCATTGTTCTATTAAATTTGATTTTTTGAATAACTGGCTTTATTTTCTTTTTTGTAAGTTCTGAAAAGAATAATGCGTAATGTTTGTTTTTATGTAAGTTAGGTTCTTTTATAAAAATAATTTCATCATATATTTTGTTTCTTAGCCATTTTGGACATTGATATTTTTTTCTTTGTGTAATTAATGCACCTGTTTTTTTACCTGCACAGATTGCATTCATTGCAAAGACATTTGGAAAACATTCATCACAACTAAAAGGGTCTATCGCTATGTCCCAGTATTCTTCCCTCATTTTTTTTAGGAATTTAATTCTGTATAATGGATTTACACTTGTCTTTTGATAGTCAATTGGAAGAATATTCTGTATCTTGTTTTTAAAAAGTTCTGCATAGTTTGTATTGCAGGAAAGTATAATGTCATATTTGTCTTCTGGAAAACTTTTTTTTATATAATCAATTGCGCCGTAAAACATTGCGCAGTCTCCAAGTCCGTGTGTAAAAAAGAGCATTACTTTTTCTTTTTTTGTATTACCTGTTTTCTTTGGCTTTTTTATAAAAAATAAAAAGAAGGAATCAAAAAAATAAAAAATCAGTCTTATTTTCTGCAATCCGGGAAACTTCATTAAAATCTGCACTATTCTGTAAAATAAATTCATGAGAGGATGTCCTTTGCCAGTACAAGAGATTTTATTTTTTCAATGATGTTTGTCGAAGAACATCCGTTTACAAAATCAACAAATTCAATTGAACCTCCATATTCTTTAACTAATGACATTTCAGGAATTATTTTTCCTGCGTAGTCTCCGCCTTTTACTATTACATCTGGCTTAATGCTTTTATAAACGGAACATGGAGTTTGTTCATCAAATATATATACAAAGTCTACTGCTTCAAGTGCTGCTATAACAACGGCGCGTTCTTGTTGACAAATAATAGGGCGTTCTTTGCCTTTTAAATCGTGTACTGATTTATCTGAATTTATGCAGACAACAAGTATGTCGCCTTTTGCTTTTGCTTTTTCCAGATATGTAACATGTCCTGCATGCAGAATATCAAAACATCCGCTTGTAGCAATTATGTGTTTGCCCTGAGTTTTCAATAATTCAATATTTTTAATAAGTGTTTCTTTGGAACAAATTTTATTCTTCATTTATGCGATTTACCAATTCTTCTTTAGAAACTGTTGCAGTTCCGACTTTGCTAATTACAACGCTTGCTGCAAGATTTGCCAGTTGAACTGATTCGTCAATGTTTAGTCCAGAACATAGTCCGAGTGTAATTGTACTTATTACTGTGTCTCCTGCACCTGTTACATCAAATACTTGAATTGCTTTGCTTGCGTAATCTGTTCTGCCTTTGTTTTTTCTGAATATTGAAATGCCTTTTGATCCTCTGGTTACAATTAAAAATTTTGCTTTGGATTTTTCTAAATATAAATTTCCTGCTTTTGTAAAAATATCGTCATCTTCAATTTTTATTCCGACGGCTTCTTCAAGTTCAAGATTATTTGGTTTTACAAAATCAGCATTTTCAAATGCTTCGATATTCCTGCTTTTTGAATCAATGCTTACAAGTACATTATTTTGATTGCACAATTTTATGATTTGCTGTACAAACTCTGGAGAACTTAAAACTCCTTTTTTATAATCAGAAAGTATGACTGCATTATATTCTGAAATATGTTCTTTTAAAAAACTGCATATTTTATTTTGTGTTTCAGATTTTATGCAATGTGTATCTTCGTTATCAAGTCTTAGTAACTGCTGGCATTTTGTTGCAAATCTTGTTTTGACTGTTGACGGTCTGCCGTATTCTTCTACAATTCCGCTTGAATCGATATTATTTTCAGTTAAATATTTTTTTAGCCAGATGCCGCTGTTGTCGTCAGATACTGTTCCTATGATTCCCGATTTGCATCCTAAGGATTTTAAGTTTTTTGCAACATTCCCGGCTCCGCCAAGTTCAACTTTTTTTTCTTTATATTGTAGGACAACAACAGGGGCTTCCGGGCTTATTCTTGAAACGTTTCCCATGATGTATTCATCAACCATCAGGTCTCCGATTACAAGAATTTTTTTCTTTGAAAATTCTTCTGAAACTGTTGAAATAAATTTTTCTTTTAATTCCATAATGCAATAGACCCGTTTATTTATTTTCAAAGATTTCTTTTTCGATTAACTGGCATAAAATGTGAACTGTAAAAGTATGAATTTCTTGAATTCTTGGAGTGCAGTTAGACGGAACTACAAGTGGATAATCGCACATAGATTTGATTTGTCCGCCGTCCTTTCCGAGAAAGCAGATTGTCTTCATATTTTTATTTTTTGCGGCTTTAAGAGCTTCGATGATGTTTTTTGAATTTCCGCTTGTTGAAATTCCGATAAAGATGTCCTGTGAATTTCCAAGTCCTTCAACTTGACGTGCAAAAACCTGTTCATAGCCGTAGTCATTGCCTATGCAAGTCATGACACTTGGATCAACGCACAGAGAAATGGCAGGAAGGCTTTTTCGTTCCATTGTAAAACGCCCTATGATTTCTCCTGCAAAGTGCTGGGCATCAGCGGCACTTCCTCCATTGCCGGCAAGAAGAATTTTACCGTTAGATTTCAGACATGAAACAACTTCACTTCCTGCGAGTTCAACTTTTTCAAGATAACCTGTAAATTTTATCTGATTTAATAATTCACTTTTTTCTTGAAGAATTTTTTCAACCCAGTCCTTCATTTTTTTTTAACCTCTTTTTAAAATTATATTACTGGCGTTTTCTAAGCCGCCTTGTATATAACTGATATTTTTATTCGTAGAATTTTCTGTTGAATACAGCACAATTCCATGGCAGTCAGTTTCTTTGCAGATTGCAACATCTCTTTCTTTGTCACCGATTGCATAGGACTGTTCTATATCAATATCAAATTCTTTTATTGCCTGATGAAATAATGCAGTTTTTGGTTTTCTGCAGTCGCATTGTTCGTCTAGATGAGGACAAAAATATACTTTTTGAATTTTGATGCCACGCTTTTCCAAATCGTTAAGCATCCATTCTGTCAGCGATAAAAAATCTTCTTTTGAGTAAAATCCCCGTGCAATACCTGATTGATTTGTTATGATAAATAATAAAAAATTATTGTCACATAAATTTTTCAATCCCTGCAAAGCACCTGGTAAATATTCAAAATCATCTTTTTTATACAGATAATTTTTATCAATATTTATTGTTCCGTCTCTGTCTAGAAAAACACATTTTTGTTTCATCGCTTTATTCTGGCAAAATTTCTAAAAATACGAAATTTCGTACTTATGGGTTATATTAATACTTATGTTCGGATTTATCAAGTAAAAAACTACGGAAATAAGTATTTTTTCATTATATATTCTATAATATGGCATTTTGGGATACGGTAGATCTTCTCAGAGAAGAACAGAATACTTCATACAGGTGGATTTCTCAAAAAACGGGACTTTCTGAAACAACTATTTCTTCTATGCGTCACGCAGGTACAGAACCCCGGGCTTCAGATGCAGTAAAACTTGCACAGGCATTAGGAACTACTGTTGAATTTCTTTGCAGCTCAAAAGAGGATTCATATTATTCAAAATATGTTTTTTTAAAAGAGTCGATTAGAAATTTGCTGGATTCTTTGTAATTCCAGATTTCTTTCTAAAACCTGCCTTAATACACAACCGGTTCGCTGCCGTGGCCGGAAAGCTGTTTTATCAATGCCCTTGTTTTATAAAAGGCAGCTGTCAGTTTTTGGAGCAGGCAGTCTGCGCGGACTGTTGCTCTAATAAACGTTTTGTTTTTGTAAAGTTCTGATTCAAGAGAGGACATCAGTTTTTCTGAACTTGAAAAATCGAGTTTTTTTGTTCCGAGAAAATCTTTATCCATCGGTAAGTGGACGAACATATTTTTCTTAAAATATTTCCAGATATGCTGAACGTGATTAGTACTTGAATCATAATATCTGCCGATTATTCCGAGAGTTCCTGCATCAAAGACAAAAACTTTTTTTTGCCGGATTAAAATTTCAAGTGCGCATGATACTATCATTTCATCGCCGTTATGAAAAAGTTTTTTGCAGTTTTCAAGATAGACAGGGAGAATTTTTTTGCACATATTGTAAAGCGTTTTATAAAAGTCTGCCGTGCCTCCGATAAATTCACCGCCTGCCCAGAAACCTGACGAAGAAAAATCAGTTTTTATTTTTCCGCCTAAAACTTTTTTTATTAAAAGTTCTTTGTCCTTGCAGACGCGTTCTGTGCCGATTCCCT
>SAMEA3663136__coassemble_105_pt1 | contig 18670 bp, 9 predicted proteins | sample SAMEA3663136__metabat2_low_PE_008 | metagenome-assembled genome bin SAMEA3663136 (sample SAMEA3663136) | pig gut metagenome | biome: pig gut; feature: pig-associated habitat; material: faeces | place: Denmark | collected 2012
CCATCTGTAGAAGCATTAAAATTCGTAAAAGTAATATTTTTAAATGTTGCCTCTGCCGTATTATTAAGAGAAATAAAAGATGCCGAAGTTGACACATGATTTCCGTTAAATATAATTTTAGCACCGTCAACACCCTCTATCGTAAGCGCAGCTTCCGGCTCAAAAACAGTATCCGTAACACTTGTACCAAGTGTAAGCGTATAATTGCTCTTTGCATAAAGCCTTATTGGTTTGTCAGACAGTAATTCACTTGTCATAGTCATATCGCCACCGATTTCAAATTCTGTTACTGTCGTTGTGCTAGTCGGAATAGCAGCAACCGCATTAACAAGTGCGTCCCAGTCAGTATAAGCAGTAGCTGTCACGACAGGAACGATTTTGCCATCAGCTGTAATCGTATATGAGTTACCAGAAGAATCATCTGCTATATAGAATTTTGCATACTCAGTTGTTGCATCCAGAGCAGAATCTACCGAAAACACTTGAATTCCAGTTGAATCTGCCGGATATTCTGACGGAACTATTTTTATTTTTTTTGAATCACTAAAATTTATAAGCGATTCTGCAAGGTGAATTTGAGTCACTGAATCTCCTGGAGATGAACCATCTACAGCAGCAATACAAATTGAATTGTCAGCATTCATATTAAAGCCTGAATGAAAATTCAGAGTTGTAGCGTCAGAAGTTCCTGCAAATACCATCAGAGTACCGTCATCTGCTGTATTTTTTTCTGCCGTGCTAAAAGAGCCGTCACCATCGTCGTCAAAAGTACAAAGTAATTCAACAATACTGATAGCATCTTGACTATAAATTGCACTTCCAGATGATGCCATATTTCCTGTAAAACAAACTGCACTTCCAAAATCAAATGCGCTTAAATTGTTTTCTGAATATATACCACCGCCTTTAGCCGTTGCCTCATTTCCAGAAATCAGAGCCTCATTTATTGTCAGGCTGGCACAAGTATATATTCCGCCGCCACAGTATGCTGTATTGCCTGTAACGTCACAGTTTTTTATGTGCAATTCTCCGTCATTACGGATGCCGCCGCCATTGTACGAACTTAAATACCCGCCAGTAACTTCCAAATTGTCAAGCGTAACGTTTGCGTTTGAGCCGATATAAATTACGCCGCCTTCATTTGCGGAACTTCGGTTTGCATTAATCGTACGCTTTGTTCTTGCAGTTTTATCTCCTTCAATCGTAAGTTGAAGATTTGCTGCCGGAGAAATTTGAATATATGCAGGAGTTGAACCTGTATAGGATGCAGTAGAAGTATCTATGTCATCGCTCAAAAGAACGATTGTATACGGGGCGCCGTCATTCTGGCTACAGACTTTTGCAACGGCTGTTTTTACACTGTCGAGCGGTGAAAAATATGAGCCATTGTTTGTACTGCTGCCATTTGTCTGGTCTACATAAAACTTGTGTCGATTTTCTATTATATCCTGCGTCAGAGTAAAACTTCCGCCAGATATATAAGAAGTATTTGCATCGTTTACCCAAGTTCCTGTCTGCATGTTCTGAAAAACGCTTATATATTCAGTACACGAAAAAACTTCTGTTGAACTATCCAAAGTCTGGTAATCGCTATAAAAATTAAATTGAACTTCGTAAAGCCCTACAGCCTGCGGTGCATCAGCAGGATACGAACCACCGTCTTCTATCATACAAAATATAGGAGTTGTTAAATCCGCACCACCAACTTCAACAGTCGTGACTTTTTGCGTACCGTTTTCTGTCCAGACTGCTTTATATGCTTGAATTCCACAGCCTGTAAGATTAAGCATGAGATAAACAGTTCCTGTGCCGCTTCCTGTAGAAATCGGAGCGACAGATACTGTAAGGTCAGAAACAGTTTTGTTTGTATCACCCAATGTAAAGGTTGAAGAAGCATTCCCGCTGACAATTTCATTGCCACTTGAATCACATCCTGTTACAGAAAGTCCGTAAGTGCCTTTGTTAAGTTCAACTGTAAAAGTTGTTTCGCCTGCTGAAAGATGGACAGTCTTTTCGCTTGCGCTGTCAGATGAATTTGTAAAGGAGATCGTATATGTAATTGAAGAAGGTGTTGAAGGCGCAGCGCTTTTTGCAATACTTGAACTTTTTGAATTCGTTGTACTGCCTGCGATAAGTTCAGCAGGAAGTGCTCCCTTTAACACAATGTTGCCGGAAACAGTATACTTTGAGTTTCTGGAAAATTCTTTTTCTTCGCCAGCCGAAGAATCGTTTGATGCCTTAAGAGAAAAAAGGTTGTCGCACGAAAAGCATAAAACCATCATGCTAAGCATTACAAAACCAAAAAAATGTCTTAGAGCATTCCTGTTTCTTTTTGTTTTCATTTTTCTTCCTCTTGTACTTTTATAAATTTTATCATTCCACAGTGAACGGCAAATAACCGCTGAATCCTTTTTGAGAGCCGTTTGAGAATGTATAAGTTCCGCTGACATAAAGCCGGTAATCTTCTTGCGGCATACCAGCAGGAATCGTTACAACGCCTTTATCAATTCCAAAGCCAGAAACATCAGCTTGTGTAACCTCATAACTTCCGCAGTAAAGTTTTACAGTTGCCCAAGTTAGCTGGTCACTCGCATAAGTTTCAGTTGATGTAGTTCCGTCTGAAAGAGATTTAGTTAAAGTTGCCTTTACATTAAGCGTAGTTGCAGTACCTGAAGTAACTTTATTTTTATCAAGTTCAAAAAGACATGTGCAGTCTTCTATCGTAATTGAGCCGCCGGCAGAAATTGCAGCAAGTTTTCCGTCGCTGTCAATATAGTAATTTGTATTATCGATTGAAAAGAGGTCTATCATATCTTGTGTAAGCGTACCGGACAATGCAGAAAGTATCTGAGTTCCTGTCGTATATGAATCAAGAGAAAAAGAAGTGCTTCCTGTAATACTTGAATCAACCTTAACTGCAGCCGGATTTGAACTTGCAGTCATAACATAACAATCGTTAACTGAAGTTGAACCGTACAAATAAAGCGTTCCTTTTGTGCTGATATCCTGTCCATAAGTTGAGGCAGTATTGCCGTTAATTGGGCAATCATATAAAGAACAGTATTTTCCTGTAGTAATAAGTATAGCACCGCCTTCACCACCAGAAGCAGAATTGCCAGTCATTGTAACTTCCTTAAAAGAGCACAGGTTTTGATTAGAATAAATTACAACTCCACCGCCATTTTTTCCTGCTGTATTTCTTGCAATTTCACCACGAACCATAGAAAAATTACCAGGAGCACATACATATATTCCTCCGCCAGATGAAGAATTGCCTGTAGCTTTATTATCTGTAACAATGACATTAGAAAAAGTTGTAGAACCAGTTGCACCAGATGTACCAGATGCGCCATTCTGATAATAGCCACCGCCAGAGTTCGTTGAAGAGCAACTTGTAATGCTTCCGTCTTTAAAAGTCAAAACAGCATTATTATCACAGTATACTCCCCCACCATATCCTGTACCTGTACCACTCACGCTGCAGTCAGAAATATACACACTTTTTAGTGTCAGTGTACCGGCATTATAAATACCGCCACCGTTTCCTGCTACGCTTCCTTTTTTTATAGAAAGATTTTCTATCTTAACTTGTGCACCAGAGGAAATTTTAAAAATTCTTGCACCACCACTTGAAACATCATCACGCTGGATTATTCCCTGAGAATTCAATCCGCTTATTAAAATATTCGGAGTATTATTACCGTCACCTATCGTAACAATGCTGTCAGAAGTTCCGTCTGTAGTTATAGAAACAGTTCCGTCAATCACGATTTTGCGTTCGACAGTTCCTGCTGAATCAAGAGCAACTGCAGCATCAACTGCTTCCTGAACTGTATCAAATTTTACAGCTTTCTTGCTTCCAATAATTCCTGCTGCTTGTTCTGCCGTTACACCGCCTAAAGCAGACGGATTAGTACCAACAACGTAAAAAGCATAGTCATTCAGAGAAACAGGAATCAAATCCTCTTTTGCAAAACTGATTCTGTCAAGTTTATTTGCAGCAGACGATGTTAATAGCCACTTCGATTCCAACTGGGGATAAACAATCAAGTCATACTCAAAAATCATTCTATTTGATGAATAATTGGAATTTGTAATATAAAGTTCCATTTTGTAAGAACTGGATGGAAGTGTTTGCTCTATGTTAATTGTCTGACTTGCCGAATTACAATCTAAAGTATCTGTATGAGTAAAACTTACACTGTTTGTTTTTGTATTTGTAATTTTTATCTCAACATTGTAAGAGCAATTACCTAGAGGAAATTCAATAGGAATTTTTACAGTTCCGTCTACAGAATCTGACGTAACAGGAGAAAGTGTAACTTTAACATTTTTATTTGTCTCAGTAGGAGTAAAGTTTGTAGTTCCGGCAGCTATCTGATTTGAGTTTTCATCTTTCCCAGAAACAAGAACAGTATATTCTGTGCCGTATATTACTTTTACAGATAATACAGGATTAGATGCAGACACCTCATAAGAATCACTATTAAGAATATTATCTGCCTCCGAAACAGAAACTGAATAACTTTTTATATTATCTTTATAACCTGAAAAATCCGGGATAATGACAGAACGAGACAAAACATCTGATACTATAATTTCAACTCTGGCATAACCTGGTTCTATTTGTTTATTTGATTCATTCTGATTGTCAGACAGATTATCAAAAATCGCATTGCAAGAAAAGAACAAAAGAGAAATCATCAAAATAAAAATAGTTTTAAATATCGTCTTCATTTTGTCTCCAGTTTTTATGGAAGTACCAGTATGTCAAAGTATACCCGTTCAAAATAAATATCGCTGTACGAAGAAGTAGCATTCGTATAAATTATGCCGTGATAAATTCCACTATTAGTAATATCAGAAGAACCAGAATCAGAATGTATTAAATCAACAGATGCTTTTTTAGAACTTCCATCAATATTTACTTTATTTATAAACTTTAAATTACCGCTGTCATCTTTAATAGATACATAAATTACTTTTTGACCTGTAACATCAGATTCAGTTATATAATCATATATGCCATCATTAACTGCAAACTCTACAGAAGTGTCGCTTCCGCTAAGATTTACACTGCCTGTATAATTTACAAGACTTCCAAGTGCGTAAACCTTTATATCAGGATTAGAAAAATCAATTTCAAGTCCTGCAGCCGGATACAAACGTCCGTCATTAGCTATCGTATAGTCATCATGAGCACTTATAAATTTATTGTAATTCGTTTGTAAAAGAGTTCCACCAGTATTGTCATCAAGAACTTGAGGTGAAGATGTATATGCAGTTGAATAAACTTTAGCAACACTGTCATTTGTCAATTCTCCTGTAACCGTAATTTTACAGCCAGAATAAAGATAAACAGGAGTTGAAACATCAATTTGAGTATCACCCGACATGTTCAATATTGAAGTGGAGTCCGAATGATAAACTGAATATCCGCTTGCAATAGAATTTCCTTTAATGTCAGCACCATTTAAACTCAATGAACCGCCATAAGACAAATCTATCAAACCTTTTACACTGTTATTGCTTATATTAAAATTCTGAATAACAGCCCCAGGACCTAAAGTCAAATCTCCGCCGTCAACAACAATCGCAGGCGCACTAGAAGAAGAATTACTGCCGTCAATAGTAATCTCAGAAAGAGTACAGGAAATACCGCTGTTAATTTCAAGCAGAGCGCCTGCCAGCTGCGAAGCTTTCTGCAATATTGCATCGTTATAACTAGCAGTTGAAAGATTGTCCAAGTCTGTCAAATCGGTAGAATCTGAAATCGTACTTAAAACCCTTATTGCAGGAGAATCAAGAGAAGCCTCTTGTAGATATGTTTTTGCCTTTGCGATAGTCTTTAAGGCAGTTGACGAAGTAAATGAATCGTTATCGTCATTTCCGTTTGCCGGGTCAACATAAATATACTTTGCCTTCCATTTTGCATAAAGCGAAACATCACCCATAGTCGTCACATCAATATAATAACCGCTGCCATCACTATCTAACGGCACAGTTCCTGCTTCGTCTGTATACCATCCTGCAAACTCAACAGTATTTTCTGCAGAAGAAATACCAGAAACAGGAGAAGGTATATAAAGTTTTGTTCCAGTTTCATAAACATGAGGCAGAGAAGTCATACTTCCGCTGAATGTTTTTCCAGTTCCGCCAAAATTATAATCATAATAATCAACAGCAAATTCCTGCCCTTTATAAACTGCAGTATAAGTTGTATCTTCTGCAGGGAAAGTATCTGGCAGTGCAGGAGACCAGCCTACAAAAATTAAACCAGAAGGAGGTGTTACTGTTATAATATCTTTATCAAATGCTGAACCGTATAACCCTGAAACGTTTATGTTTGAACCAGTGTTCGCGCCGTCAGATACAGTTCCACCGCTTGTATCCAATAAAACCGTTATATTTTTTCTGTCATAAGTAACAGTTATTTCTGTAGTTCCGTCGTCAGCGATTGTAGCATTTGAAAAAACAGGATTTTCAAATCCCGGAATTACAGGAGGATTTACGTCTGTCATAGTTCCCGGCTCTCCGTAACGAACTTCAGATTTATCATCATAAATCGCAGCATCTGTCGTCATATAATTATAAACGACAACATATTTTGCAAACCATACTGCATACAAGTCAACTTCGTCTGCCGTAACTGTCATAGAAGTTATAAGCGAAGAGTCTGCAATTTCTTCTTTTGAAGAAGTCCATCTGTAATACTTCCAGCCACCGAGCCTGTAACCAGACGTCCATTTTACGATTTCAGAATCATCATATCCGGGCATATCTTTTGCAGAAATCGTATTTCCTATTCTGTAGCTTCGTTCAGTCATGTAAAGCTTTTCGCCTGGCTGCAAGTCTTCTTCTTTATTTGAATAAAAATGAATTTTTGTCTGTGTTTCTGCAACGAGTCTTTCTTTTAAATCTCCGTTCCAAAGCGTATCGCACGAAAAAAGGCATGCGCAGAATATAATGATGAGGACATTAAAAATTTTATTCAAACAAAAAATTTTTTTCATCTTTTTTCTATAAATAACAAATAAAACAATTTATTTTACTCTTTTATCTGCTAAAACCTCAACCCTACACAAAAATATGCACTCAAAATTCCAGAGTTCATTTCAGGAATAAAAATATGCGTAAAATCAGCACCTGCTTCAAGAATCAAATGTTTAAAAGGAATCCAGCTTACAGACAGCCCGCCGTTTGCACAAAAGTTTCCGTGATAGCTGTCATCAGGATTTTCGCGCAATGCAGAATTATACGCAATCTCTTTTTTGAATATAGCCGCACCGCCACCAAGTTTTACATTAAGCCCGAATTTTTCTTTATACAAATTAATGCGTCCCACAACATTAAACTGGGCAATCATTACAGGAAGCTGAACTTTTATGTAATCATTCTGCATTGTAATTTTCGTTACACTTCCGCCAAGTTCAAATCCAATCTGAACTTTTTTTATGTCAATCGGAAGGTACGAAAGTTTTGCACAAAGTCCCCAGTTAAACACAGAGCCGTCAAACGATTTTAAATATTCATCATAAAAGAAGAACGGAACAAAACCGCCTGCCATTATGTTTATATCTTGAACTGTGTACCTTCTTTTTTTCTCGGGAACTTCTGCAACTTCGGTTTTCGGCTGTTCTTCCGGCGGTTTTTCTTCAGGCTCTTTTTGTTCTTCGTCTGCCACTGCAATTTCTGTGCTTTCTGCAGTTTCTACAATTTCGTTTTCAGGCGCAGCTTCTTTTTCTGCAACATCTTCTGTCACAGTCTTTTCTTGAAGTACGACATCGTTTTTGCTTACAATCAGATTTTTTCCAGAAGGAGCAGCTTTTAGCGATTCCGACTCTGTAGCAAGTCCACTCGGATTTTCTACGACAACTTTCCAAGTTCCTTCTGTAAGCCCTCTTACGACAACAGAGCCAGAAATAAAGCCGTCGCCTTTGTCTGCAATTTTTATTTTTCCATCAAGTTTTTCGCCAGTTTCTTCGTTTACGACAACTGCAGAACTTTCGCTCGTAATCTTTTCAATGTTTACAGGAATTTCGACAGGCTTATTTTCTGCAGGATTCACATTTACAATTTCATCAGTTAAAGAAATTTCAGGCTTTACCGCTTTTAATATTGAAAAAGACATCCACTCTGTAACAGAAGCTTCCCTACCTAAAAAGTCGTACGCAAAAATACGGTAAATATAATCACCTGCCGGCATAGAAAATTCGATAAACGTCTCTTTAGTTTCTATAGTCCTAAATTCAGAACTGTCATCAACATTCTGAATTTCAATTTTATATTCAAGTGCGTTAGGTTCAGCCTGCCACATCAATTTCTGCTTAAACTCTTTTGTCTGACAGAATAAATCTTGTCCTGAAAAAATAAAGACAGCAGCTACAAGAATGAGTAAAAATCTGAATGTATAAAAGCGGCAAGTTTTTCTAATTTCCATACATTCGTCCCGGCTCAATAATTTTTACAGTGTCAGGTAAATCAAAACTGATTTTAAAACTTGCTTTTGCATCCTCGCTCTTCTGTTCTTCAAAGCCGTCACTTGAGTGAACATAAGAAGTTACGTGCCATTCAAAAGTTCCGACATCAAGCTTTGCAAGGTCGGCAAAAACAAATCTGTTGTTTTTCAATTTTTCAGAAACAATTCTGCGCAGTGTTCCGTTTTCGTTCTTTTGATAAAGCGTAAATTCATAATCTGTCGCCTCATAATCTTTCTGCCACTTAAAAACAATCCTGCGGTTATTTTTAAGATAATCAGGTCCGATTATAAAATCATCTGACGGCGAAATAAGTCTTACACTTTCTCGCGGTTCAACAGGCAGAATCGTAAAATTAAATTTCTTTTTTGCAGAAAGCGAAACACCGTTTTGTGTCTCAGCATTTATCGTCCAGGTGTAATCGCCAGGAGGAAGTCGCTTTAGTTCAATGCCGTTTTTAGGATTTTGAATTGAACTTACAACGCAGCTCGTTCCGTTTGACATTTTCTTTGTAAGGACAAATTCTTTTTTGTAAACGTTTGCATCTTCCGTCCAGCTGAATTTTACAGGTTTGGTCACAGCTTCAAGACCTGCAATCTTTGCATTGTTCAGAGGAAAATTGAGCACTATGTTTTCTGCATATTTTAACTTAAAGCTTACGTCAGAACTCCGGCTTACTCTCATCGGCGAATTTTCTTTTTCAGTTGTAAATGCAGAAACTGAACATTTTAATAAAAGTTCTTCATCCTGCTTTGTAAGTTCGTCGTAATACGGAAGCTGGATTTCAAGATAACTTGAATCTGTCGAGTCAACTTTTGCTATAAGCTCATTCGTAACTGCATTAAACACTTTGACTTTGTAAAAATCGGCTTCTGCAACTATGCTGTATTCAAGTTTTAAAAGTGTCTCAGGTGTCAGAGCATATTCAGAGTCTTTCTGAGGAAAAATGAACTTAGGACTTTCAAGCTGGTTTACTACGCTAAGTTTTCTAAAATCAGTTTTTGCAAGTTCAGCCTTTGTATTTTTGTCAACAACTTTTATCTGCCAGAAATAATTTCCTGCATCAAGTTTTATGCCTTTATATTCTGAACTCAAAGTTTCAAATTCAATTACGTCTGCCGTTGCAAAATTTTCTGACGTACTTTCGTTTTCATAATTTTCGCTCTGACTGAACTGCAAAAGACATTCATGGTCAGAGTTCTTTAAATCTCCAGCAACTTTCCATGTAAAATTAGTAAATTTGAGTTTGTCTTTTTCTACGACAAAATTGTCAGGAGGATATACAAGAGACGTAATTTCGGGCAAATCTTTTTCTACGTTAAAACTATGCACGTTAGAGTAAAAAGCTGTACTTTTGCCAGCACTACTGTCATTTTCGTTTTCTCTGTCATCACTTCGCGCAACTCGCCAGAAATATTTTCCTGCAGGCAACATATTTATCGAACAGCTGAAATTTTTTCGTGTATTATTTTCTTTTGAATTATAAATTACAGAATCAAAGTTTCTGTCTTTTGAAATTTCAAAGTCATACACAGAATCTTTTACATCAGATTTCCATGCAAATAGTACGCTGCGCTCTTTTACATCAAGCGTAAATTTAGAATTATCCGCAGGAAAAAGCAAAACAGGCGAATCGCTTATCTTCTTTTTTGTAATGTTAAATTTTTGAATCTGCGACGGAATTCCAAAGTCATTTTTGTTTACAGCATAATGCGGAATTATTTTCCATAAAAAACTTCCATCATGAAATTTTGAAAAGGCAAAAGAATTTCCATAAACATCGCTTGTAAAAATCGGTGCATTAATGTCATTCTCATCGTAAATTTCAATGCGGCTAAAATCTGTATAATCATCAGTTTTCCAGCTGAATAAAATTCTGGAAGTAAAATTTTCAACTTCAAACAGACAGTCTTTGACAGGCGAGACAAGAACTGGTGCAGACGCTTCTTCTATTAAAAGTTTTCCTTCTGCCGCATTTAAAATTTCGTTCTGCGGGTAAATCCTGTAATATATAGTTCCGTTTTTAACAGAAAGAGTCATACTCTTTACAGACTCAAAATCTGCGGAAGCCTCTGTTTCAAGATGTTCGATTATATCAGAAAAATTTTGCTCATAAGAAGATTCAAGAACAATTTTTTGTCCACCAAGAGAATCATCTGTTTTAAATTTTAGTTCAACTTTTTTTTCTTCATTTTCAAAAAACAAAAATCTCTGGTTGTGCGTAAGGTTTACGACAGAAACAGGCAGTTTTTTAGGTTTACCAGTTTCATCAATACTGATTGTTTCTCCTGCAAAAACAACGTCTTCTCTGCCGTCAGAATTTATAATGCTTCCGCTTCCCTCTTGTATTACAAATGCCTTTTTTTCTTCGCGCACATCGGTGCTTAAAAGACTTCCCTTTTCAAGATTTATGACGACGTTGTTTCCCAAGTTAACTCTTATGCCGCCCTTTGCTTCCTTCGTATCTACAACAATATTTCCACCAGAAACCTGCAGCGACAATTCGCCGTTCTTCTCTTGAAAAATCTGAATCATCGTATGTTCGCCCAGGTCAATACTTGTACCGTTCAAAAAATTCATTACGGCACTTGAAGCAGAATCTGTCCTGATAATGTCTTCATTATACAAAAGTGAATTTTGCTGCAAGCGTTCCCACACTACACTGTCAGAAAACTTGCGCTGTGCAATTTTCCTTTTAAAATAAATCGTCGCAATTTCCTGCTCGTTGCGTACAGAAGTTCTGTTAAAGTCAACGACAAAAGCGTAAAGGCTTATAAAGCAGATGAGAATACATATTAAAATAAAGATTACGCTACTGAGCCTTGACTTTGTTTTCTTCTTCATTTAAGTTAACAACCTCAAAATCAGGAACAGGAATTCCAAGAAGTTCCCTCACTTCTGCAAGTGTCATAGGTCCGTCTTTTCCTACGGCTTTAAGGCAGTCTTTGTCGGCAACAAAATTCGGATCAGACGTTTTAAAAAATTCTTCTATATCAAACTGTGGCATATTAACTACGCCGTAAAAATGCTGAGCACCTTTTCCCTTTACTTCAAACGTTACGGGAATGCACTCAACGATAAGTTCGTTCTTTATGTTTTTTTTACTCAATGTAAAATTATTTTCTTCGCACCGGATAAAATCTGTCTTTAAAATATTGTAAGTATCTTCGGTTATGAGAATGTCAGTTCCGCACGGCTTGTTTGAACTTTCCGTACGGCTTGCAAGGTTTACCGCATCTCCGATTGAAGTAAATTCCATTTTTTCTTTTGATCCCATAAAGCCGACTGTCGCACGTCCTGAGTTAAGTCCACAGCCGATTCTTATGTGAGGTTTGTATTTTTCAAGCAAATCTTTTTCATGTTGTTCCGTAAAGCGTGCAGCATCTTTGTTGTATTTCATCAAAGCATACCGCATTGCTATAGTTGAACGAATTGCACAAAGGGCATCTTCTTTAATGTGTTCCTCATGCCTTGCTTTTAACGCTGCTTTTTCAGGATTGTCGTTAGGCAGTTTTTCGTAATCAAGATTGTCATCACGCAAAACGCCCCACGCCGCCATTACTGCATCGCCTTCAAACTTGTCGACTATGCCACCTGTTATGGAAATGCAGTTTACCATTCTTGACATATAGTCATTCAAAAATTCAATAATTTCTGCAGCAGACCTTTCACCAAAGCGCTTATTAAAGCCGTCAGAAATTGCAGTAAAACCGCGTATGTCAGAAAAGAAAATCGTAATGTCTTTTAAATGCGGTTCAAAGTCAATTTCTTTACGCACAATCGCTTTTGTAACACCTCTGTTCGTAAGACTTGTAACTGTGTTTAAAATATCGCGTTCATTTTTTGTACTCTTATTTAAAACACCGATTTCGTCACGGCGCTTTACATTAAGTTTGTCAAACAAATCAGTGTTAAAATTTCCTTTGTTAATTTCGTCAGTAACGGCAGTCAAATTTTCAAGCGGAATACTCAGCGATTTTGCAAATATCCATATTATCAAAATTGCGATAGAAAGAATTGCAACAGTCAGCAGCATATTGCGTTTTGTAATTCCTCTGATTGCAGCAAGAATTACAGACGTTTTTACCTGTGTAATTACGCGGCAGTTTCCCTCTGTAATCTTTTGACATGCAGCATAAAATTCTTCGCCGTCTGCATCTACATACGTCTGCTGAATTCCCGAGGAATTATTCATAATAACGTTTTTTACAAATTCATTTTCAGACAAATCTACTGCCTGCATCATCAGTTCTATATCAGGGTGAATAAGCACTATACCGCGGTTGTTTATAAGAAACGTTTCATTTATCTTTCCTGTCGAAACGCTCTCCTGTAATTTTTCTGTAGAAAAAATCGCAGTTACAATTTCTGACTTGCCGTTTTTGTTAAACGAAAAGAACACAGCAACAGCAGGTGTCAGAAAATACGGAGAAGCATTTTCAATCTGAACTATTCCGTTTTTTGCTAAGTTGACAGCTTCCGTCTGAGAAGCAATGTAAGACCCTGCAATATCAGCAGAAATTCCGTTTGCAGCAAAAAAAGAAGTGTTTGAAAAATACTTGTCCCTTGTCAAAAATGCAATAACCGCAATGTCGTTATTCCTGTCAAAAAAACTTGCCGCATCAAACGAAAGTTCTTCGTCAGATTTATCCTGCACATCGAATAAATCACAAAAAAGAGATACACTTGAAATTACAGAATTAATCCTGTTTTCAATGTCAGATGAAGTACGCACATTAAGCGTAAAATTTGAATTTTCTGCATTTGCCCTTGTATCTGCCGTTACAAAATACGACACAAGAAACGTAATAAATCCCATTGATAAAATTACGATAGCAGAAATAATGCATATTAGTTTTACCCCTATCGAAGTTTTTTTTGTACTGCCGTAACTTTTCTCCAGTTCTTGTTCGGGAGGTTCTTCTATTAAAACAGATTCGTCTTCTTCAATAGAGGCTACGATAGAAACAGTTTCTCCGGCCGCAGTATCATTTTCATTTGTGCTGTCTGTGTCACTACCCGAAAGCGATTGTGTTTCATATTTTTCGGGCTTGCTTTTTGTGGTCTGTTTAAAATGCCTGTTTAATACATCAATATTGTTTTTTAGATTAAGTTCCTCTTTTGTCAGTTTTTCTACTCTATCAGCAGGAGCTTCAAAAGAACCGTAGTCTAAATCTGTTTCTTTCATTTTTATAGAATAGCATAAACCCATTGTCTTTTCAATAAAGAAACTCTATTCTCTCAAGCTCGTTGCACACGCCACTCAAAACTCAAAATCAGAAGAACTCAAAAAGCCATACAAAAAAAAAATGCGCTCAAAGCCTAACAAAGACTCAAAGCGCATTTTTTAAATCAGCAGTCAACTGACTGACAGATAAATTTTATTTTGTTGCAAGAATTGCAATTCCAGGAAGTGTTTTACCTTCAAGGAATTCAAGAGAAGCACCGCCGCCTGTTGAAACGTGGCTCATCTTGTCTGCAAGGTGGAATTTATTTACGGCTGCAACTGAATCACCGCCTCCTACAACTGTCATTGCACCACGACCTGTTGCATCTGCAACAAGCTGAGCAACAGTAGCAGTTCCTTTTGCAAAAGCTTCAAATTCAAATACACCTACAGGTCCGTTCCATACAATTGATTTTGCAGTAGAAAGAACTTCTTTGTAAAGTTCGATTGTTTTAGGACCAACATCCATAGCCATAAGGTTGTCAGGAATGTCAACACCGTCAACTGCTACAGGTGTTGCGTTTGCATCAAATTTATCTGCTGCAACATGGTCAACAGGAAGAACAATTTTTACGCCTTTAGCTTCTGCATCAGAAAGAAGTTTTTTTGCAGTATCGATAAAATCATCTTCTACAAGAGAGATTCCGACTTTATGTCCTTGAGCTTTCAAGAATGTATAAGCCATACCGCCGCCAATTACAAGTGCAGAAGCATTTTTCAAAAGGCTTTCAAGAACGGCGATTTTAGAAGAAACTTTTGCACCGCCGATAATTGCAACCTGAGGCTTTGGAGGATTTTCTACCATTGGCTGAATGTATTTAACTTCTTTTTCCATAAGGAATCCGCCAACAGACGGAACAGGCATAAATTTTGCAATAGAAGCTGTAGAAGCTTGATCGCGGTGAGCAGTACCGAATGCATCATTTACAAAAATATCACCATAAGAAGCAAGTTCTTTTGCCATAACGTCGCGTTCTGCAGAATCTTTTGAAGTTTCTTCTTTATGGAAACGTACATTTTCAAGCATTGCAACAGCGCCTTCTGGAAGTGCATCGATTGCAGCTTTCTGTCCAAGAGCATCAGGAAGGAATGTAACTTCTTTTCCGAGTTTTTCAGAAAAATATTTTACAACTGGTGCCATGCGGTTTTTGCCGTTTATAAATTTTTCTGCATCAGCATCTGTCCAAGTTTTTCCAGCCTTTTCAGCTTTTTCCTGTGCCTTTTTTACGTCTTTTTTAGGATCCCCAAGATGGCTCATAAGAACAAGACTTCTAGGATTCTGTTCAAGAATATATTTAATTGTAGGAAGCGCTGCCATAATACGAGTGTCATCCTGAACAACACCGTCTTTCATCGGAACGTTAAAATCAACACGCATGATAATGCGTTTGCCTTTTAAATCAACATCTTTTACTGTTTTAATCATCGTAAAAACTCCTGTATAGATTTATTTGAATAAATAATTCACAATGCCGTTACTTACTTTTAAAAATTGCGTTTTTTTTCCTGAGCCTCACTGACCCTGACACGACGACCGTCAATATCTTTCTGATTAAGACCTGTAATTGCACTGTCAGCTTCGCCTTCATCTTCCATTTCTACAAATCCAAAACCTTTTGACCTATTTGTTTCTCTGTCTAAAATGATTTGAACAGATACTACTTTCCCAAATTGAGAAAACTGATTTCTCAATGTTTCTTCTGTTGTTGAATAACTTAAATTACCGACATAAATTTTTTTTGCCATTCCAAAATCCTCAAAGGCATATTTTATACTTTTATAAAATATTTTACTTGCTTTTAAAATATTAAAATCACAATTAAGTGTCAAGGGCAGCTGCACAGCTTTGTCAGGGCACTGATTTCCTGCTATTCTCCCCTCATTTCAAACCAGCACGATTTTCCGTCAATCCAGTACTTTTTAAATACACGAAGCACGTCATCTTCTGTAACATCAAGTGCCCTCTGCGGAATTTTGTCTGCCGACGTCAAATCGCCAAACTGCAATATGCTCGAAACAATACGCGATGCAATTCCTGCTGAAGTGCTCTGTGATGAATATTTTTTTATGATATAAGAGTTCTTGTAGCCTTCAAGAGAATTTTCAAGACTGTCAAAAGTCATTCCCTTTTCACTTGCAGAACTAATTACTTTCCCAGCAAGCATAATGTCCTGTGCCTCTTTTAAATAACGCGAAAAATTTTCCATGTCAGAAACACGAAGTCCGTAATCAATTCCGACAGGCGCATAACTTGAGTCAATCTGACTTCCTGGAGTGTAACATGCACCGTATTTTTCCCTTATAACATTGAACATAATCGTAGAAAAAATATCTTCCGTAATTCTTGCAGCAACATAATCTTCACTAGTCACAGCAGGAGAAACAAAAACCCTTGCTGCCATCTCTGCGCCCTTTGCAGCTTTATGATGTAAAACGATTTTCTCTTTCGGAAAATTCAGCGGCGGATTTTCTGGTATAGAAATACCATTTTTTCCATGCTTTAATTTTCCAAGCGCATTGTCAAGAGCAGTAACAAATGACTGTATATCAAATTTTCCGACTGCGACAACTTTTATTCTTGACGCATCAAGAATTTCTTTATGATGCTTTTTCATATTTTCGATTGTAATGTTTTCAAGCGACTTACGCTCAACGCCAGAAGACGTGTAAAGCGGATGACCTTTATAAATCTGCCTGTTTATTTCGCGCATCAAAATGGTTTCCGGGTCATTGTCGCTACGCTGCAAATCCTGTACGATGTCATTCATCATCATCTGATATTCTTTCTGCTTGAACGAAGGATTTAAAAACCCGTCAAGAAGAACAGGCAGCATGTCATCAAGATAATAGTTAATACAGTTCAAATAAATTGCAGAACCGCAATACATCGTATAATGCGAAACATAACTCTGCGTAGAATATTCAAGCGACTGAATTTTATCATAAGAATAATTTTTTGAACCGAATGTCATCATTTCAAAAAGGCTGTCTTCAAGCCCTGAAAATTCAGCAGGCTGAACTGATGTTCCGCCCGTAACTATTATGTAAACTGCGGCAACCTGATTCTGAACTTCTGAATTTATATAAACTGGAATTTTGTTTTTTAACCTGTATTCATTTACAGTTCCAGAGTTCAGCTTATAAGAATCGTAAACCTTGTATTCTTTTGAAACTGCAATACTGTTTATAACAAGCAGACAAAACAGCACGACTACAGAAAATCTAAAACTACTCTTTTTTATTTTTATTTTCATCTTGCCCACCAGAAAGCATTTTTAGAATCTATTTCGATAAATCCGTATGATTCAAATTCCTGTTTTGAATTTTCGTAGACTGCCGGATTTACATAGACAATGACAAGCGGATTTTTTCCTGCAATGTAGCGTGCTATATAATCCTGGATATCCTTGTTCGTTACGTTCTGTATATTTGAAATATAATCCATATAATAGTCAATAGAAGTTGTAACCCAGGAACTCCGCAATGAGTTTAACATTCCCATAAATGTTTCAGATTCAAACACTTTATCATCTTTTAGCCGCTGTATTATCTGCTTTCGATTTTTTTCAGGAATTATATTGTCATTATCAAGATAGTTTTTCATAAAACTGTCAAACTTCTGGCAAAAATAAACAGAACGTTCTGCAAGTTCAATTTCCGGCGACATAACGACTGCACTTACAGACGTAACTCCAGTACGCCGTCTTGTCGAGTAACCTGTTCCAACATAATCAGAAGACGGTATTCCTAATTTTTCATCCTGAGTAAATTCTTTTGCAAAATCACTCTGGGGGTCTTCCAAAAAATAATAAAGCAAATCTGCAGGATAAGTTCCTTTTCTGTCAAAGTCGCTGTCAGGACCTCTGTAATAAGCAGTAATCTGTGCCATCACCGGAGAAATTTTGTCATACGGCATTACACACAAAAACGGTTTTTCAAAAGGCGCTTCTGACTGCTTTTCGACTGTGCTTTCAATCTGAGCAAGTCCTGCATTATTATTTGACCAGTCGCCGTATATTTTCTGAACAAGTTCAAAAACTTCTTCGTGCCTGACATCACCGCCTACAAAAAGCGCTGCATTCTGTGGAATATAAAACGATGACTGAATCTGCTTTAACTGCTGTACTGTTGCTTTTTCAATATTTTTGACACTACCTGACGGGTCAAGCTGCCATGGTTTGTCAAAAAGATGATTGTTTATGAATGAACCTGCATATCTTCCGGGATTTGATTCCTGCCCTTGAATTTCTGCAATTACGACTTTTTTTTCTACTTCAAGTTCTGCACTGTCAAGAAGCGGATTGCGAATTGCATTGCTCCAGAAATCAAGTCCGTCTTCGAGTTTTTGTTTTGGAATCGTAAAAAAATAATTTACACATTCAATTCCCGTAGTGCCGTTCCATGATGCAGTTCCCATGTCAGAAAGCGCTTTCTGAACTTTTGCAGAATCTGAAAACTTTTTGTTTCCTTTAAACATCATGTGTTCATACAAATGGAACAAACCAGCATTATCTTTATTCTGCGTTATAGCGCCGGCACGCACTGCAATTTCGACATATGCAAGCGGAACGCTGTTGTTTTCTGCAACAAAAAGTGACAGACCGTTTTCAAGTCTGTAAAAATAACAGTTTTCGTTTATCTTTAGAAAATCGTTTTCTTTATTCTGCTCTGCAAAAAGAAAAATTCCACAGAACAGAATAAACAGGCATAAAATTTTTTTCTTCATATATTATTGTTTTTCCATTGAGTTTTTTAATGCGTTAAAAAATTCCGGCTTTTCTTTTTCTACAATAACAGGACGTCCTTCCTGATTTAAAAAGCAGTGCTCTGACTTTCCTATTCCGCAGACTTCGCCGTTGCATGTAAGTTCGTATTTTAAACAGAGTTTTACAGGAGAAAGTTTGTCGACTTCTACTTTGATTGAAATCACGTCTGCAAAAGTCGTTGTCTTACGATAGCTATATTC
>SAMEA3663136__coassemble_131_pt1 | contig 16787 bp, 17 predicted proteins | sample SAMEA3663136__metabat2_low_PE_008 | metagenome-assembled genome bin SAMEA3663136 (sample SAMEA3663136) | pig gut metagenome | biome: pig gut; feature: pig-associated habitat; material: faeces | place: Denmark | collected 2012
ATGTTTTCTTTGCTGAACTCTTTTTTCCAAACATGTTACATTCCTAATTATACAGTAATTCTTCCAAAGCATTAAAGATGGCTTCTAAGCATTCTTCTCGGCTGTTGTAAGTTTTTTTGTTGAAGACATTATCCAGTGCAAAGTTCCATTTTCCAGAATCTTTGTAGTGAAAGATTACAACCAGGTGATTTTTAATCTTAAGATACTCATGACCACGGGCAGAACGTTTCCACTGCTTTTTCTTGAAATTTATTTTTCTCTGCTGCTTGTTTTTAAAATCGGCTTCCCGTCTGCGGGCTTTATTTATATCACCCTCAAGCTTTCCGGCACAAATGCATCCACAACCAAGCGAACGTCCGCTTTCGAGATGATACATGTGATGAACATAGCTGATAATCTGATAACCACACATTTCACACACACCGTTGGGGGCTCCAAGGTCTGTCACTCCAGTACAAGTCCAGCCTGTCTTTGGAAAGTCTGGGTCGTTCCAGTGATTAGGAGAGTTTGCGAGTTTTTCACGAAGTTCATCTGAAATTTTCTGCAAATCTGGAGGAATTTCATCCTCAGCAGGGAAGTCTGTTTCTGCAGGTTCTTCAGTGATTTCAATTTCGACTTTTTCACCTTCCTCCGTTCCACCATCTTCATCAAATTCCCGCTCCGGCATTTCTACCTGAAATTCTTCCGTTTCAACATCATCCTCATCGTAATATGGAGGGAGATTCTGATATTCACTTTCTTCATCTTCCTTATCTTCTTCTGGCCCGGCTTTATCCCTCATAAAGATATTAATCTGTTCCTGAGTAGGATTCTCTACAAACTTTGCATAGGCCTATTACATCGGTGTAGGTTCCGTCCGGGAAGCGTTCGTTGAGCCAGTCGATCTGTGACTGCCAGTAGGCTTTTGTTTTTACTTCTTTGTCATCGCTGGCTTCTGGTGCGGCTTTAAGGGCGGCGGTGTATTCTGCTATGAGGTCTTTAAAGGACTGGGTGTCACCGTTGTAGAGCCGGGTGATGATTCCCAGATTTTTTATCTGCTCGTCGCTGAATTTTCTGTGAGCGCGGTCTACCTGGGTAAAGATTGAACGGGCATCTATAAAAAGGATTTTGTCTTTTTTCTGAGCATCCTGGGTTTTCTGTTTGTCGAAGAACCAGAGGGTTGCAGGAAGGGTAACGGAAGAAAACATATTGCTTGGAAGGGTTACCATCTGGCTGATGATTCCTTCTTCTATCATCTTTTTGCGGATTTCCAGTTCTGAACCGCCGGCATCGCTTGCGGAGTTTGCCATAACAAGGGCTGCTTTTCCTTTTTCATTGAGTGAACTTGCAAAATAACTTATCCAAAGATAGTTTGCATTTGGAACTGTTTCTTTTTTGTCGCTGCCTTTTTTTGCGGTTTTTGATTTGTTTTTTGGAACTCCGTAAATGTTAAAGCGGGGGTCGTCCTTTACTTTGTCGTAAACAACTTCGTCTACATTGAAAGGTGGATTTGCCATTACGTAATCAAAGTTGCCTACTGCATTGTGAGGGTCTGAATAGAAGGAGTTTGCTTCTACAATTTCGCCGCGGACATTGTTCAAAAGAAGATTCATTTTTGCAAGCTTTACGGTGTCGGGTTCTTTTTCTACGCCGTAGCAGCGGAATTTCATTACTTCATCAGAAGCTTTGTTGTGGCGGTGCATAAAGCGGGCTGCCTGAACAAACATACCGCCGGAGCCACAGGCAGGGTCCAGGATTTTCTTTTCGCCATTCTGTGGCTGGAGAACTTCTACCATGTAGCGGACAACGGTTGCCGGTGTATAGAAGGTTCCGCCGTCTTTTCCTTCCTGAAGGGCAAATTCGCCAAGGAAGAATTCGTAGATTTCGCCAAAGAGGTCTACGCTGATATTTTCCGGAATATCCATAAAGATGCGCATTATGTTGGAAAGAAGTTCCGGTTCTTCTTCGGGCACAAGCTGACCGTACACTTCTTTTGGAAGAACGCCATCCATCTTTTCGTTTTCGCGTTCTATGGCTTCCATTGCCTTTTTTACAAGGGTTGCTTTGTTTGCATCATCGGGTGCATCGTTAATTGTTGTGTAGTAAGCTTCTGGCGGAAGGTAAAAGCCACAGTATTTGATTGAAATGTCCTTTATGGATTTTTCGGCTCGCGTACCTTTTGATTTATTGTATTCGGCTTCTATTTCTGCTTTGTGCTGTTTGTAAAGAATGTCTGCATAGCGGAGGAAGATGAGGCCTAAAATTGGCTGTCCGTATTTGTTTGCTGCTAAGTGGGCACCTGCACGAAGAACATCGGCGGCGTGCCAGAGGTTGTCTTTTAGGGTTTTGAGTTCTGAGTCGGTCATTAATGTATCCTATACTTTTATATCATTTTATTATAGCACGAAAAAGTGCGATTATATATGTAAAAGAGACATTAAAAGGCATTATCAGGTATTTTTATGACGTTACATTGGTTTGACAGGCCTGAGACAAAAGAAGAGATTGTAATTCAGCGCATGATTGAAGTCGAAGTTTCATGCGTTTCAAACAAGATTGAAAAGCTCTGCAACAAGAATTGTAACGATTGAAAATTGCGCCTGAGTGCCTGGTCTTTTTCTGTCTGTAAGCCATCTTTTTAAATTAATGGTTTACAGATGTGAAAGGCCGCTGGCGGTCGGTGTTCAATAGCAAAACATAATGGAAAATAGTGTAATTTAGATGATATAATAGGATTTGACATGTTTGGAAAGAAAAAGACGACGGAAAAGAAAACCTCATCAACTAGAAATTCAAGTAAGAAGACTGCTGCAAAAAAGACTTCAACTAAAACGACAAAGTCTGTTTCTAAGACTCAAACACAAGAACTTGCAGAATATATCAGACAAAAACAGCCTGCAGACCCTGAGTTTCAGTATATTGCCAATGAAGCTCATTATGATAAAGTAATCGAAAAAATCAAAGACTGCAAAAAAACTCTCTGGATACGCTTGCGCGCAAGCGCAAACGTCAATAACTTCCTATCATGTAAACGAGCGTAGCTCGTATGGGAGTCCACTGCAAAGGCTGCAGGCGGAAGGAGTTCTGTGGGGATCCGATTAGGGGTTAAGTGTTTAATTGATTCAACAATTCTTTGGAAGTTGAGATTTTTGAAGCATCTATGACATTTTTCCCAGTAGGATATGATTTGCCATTCCATTTTAGAATCTTGTTTTCTTGAGTCCATTTATACCAATTACTTTTATTCGCATTGTTGCCCTTATAGAAGAATTCTATATCTCTACCCCAGAAGAAAGGAATATTTTTAATCTTATTGCCAGATATTATCTTATTGTTTATGCAATTTTCTTCGGAGTTTCCACAATATAGTTCTGATAGGATAGAATTACGATTTATGCCTAATATGATTTTTTTCCAGTCAGCATGTGCATTTTCTTGATATAATTCAACCCGTCTATTATACCACCAATGTACAGTCGGATGTCGTCTTTCGGAATCCATATCATTTTCTGTACAAATAAATTGGAGAAGATCTTCATTACAAAGCTCATGTTGTACACTTTTTACAAAATCCTCCCATTCTTGATCACAATTATTGATTTTGCTAGAAAAATTTACACGTAGGACGGTATCATCAAATGTAACCAATAAAGAATGGATAGGTAGTGCATATTTGTCATTAATAAGAAGTTCTTTCCAACAGGATGCTTTCTTACTTATTTTGAAGTTTTCTAGAAGTTGTTGCCAAGTAGTAAAATACTCTATAAAATGCGTAATAGTTCGGACTTCCTTGATACCTTCTTTATTAAAGTATTTTTTTGCATTTTCAAATTTTACGTTAAATGATTTCCAATCAATTTTTTTATTTTCATCTTTATACAGAAAACGTATTTGCCCTTTAAAGAAAGCAGTTTTTTCTGCTGTAATGATTTTTGCTTCAAGTTTATTGTCTGTAGTTATTGCTTTTGCTTTTTCGCATTCTTCTATGAATTGTTCTGTAAGAGCAGTACCCTGCGGTAGTGTTGAACATTCAATTGATGCTAACTGTTTATAAATATTATGAGAGAAATTTGCGTAATCATTTATTTTTTTTATAGACTGAATCATTGCATTTGTATCTCTCAAACGAGGATCAGAGATTAAATTCCATGAAAATCTCATCCATTGTTCAAATGAAGATTTTTCATATTTACCATATTCAAAATATTTGCAAATTGCAAAGAATATAGGTCGTTCCATTTGTTCAATTGTGTGTATTTCAAGAATTTTGTTTTTCCCAAAATCTGTTATTTCAATTTCGTTTCCATTATCATCTCTTAAATAACATGGGATAAATCTAAACTTACTTTCTTTATCCCAGTTAGGGTAAAAAATACGTTGGATTTCTTCCATGTCTTGATTTGAAAAAGTATCCAGATGTAAGAATTCAATAAAATTATCTATTGTTTTCTCTAATTTCGAGAAGATATCTGGATGAATGGCAAGAATGTCTCGATAAACATCAAATTTTCCATAAGTAATTTTTGCATCATTTATTTGTTTTTTACTTCCTTTTTTTTGATTACTACCATATAGTAAAGATTGTATTTTTATGTCTTTATCAATATCATCAGATTTAACTGAAAACTCTGAAATCCAATCATTCAAGAAATATCTATTTATAAATGCAAAATAAATTTCATCAATATGATAATTTTTTGATTTATTTTTCCAAAACAAATCCGTCCAAGTAGTATCCATTTTTAGTGAGATTTTTTCTGCATAATCATCATCAATCTCTTTTAGATAACCGATTAAATCTGCCTTAAAATTTTCAAAATTTGTAAGAGGTTTACCTCGTGCATTCATTTTAATATATAAATCATCTGTAAGTCCAAGTTTCTCAAGTTTTAATTCATAAAACAGTATTGAAGCAGAGTTGCCAGTAAGATTCTTCCAATAAATCTCTAAAGGAGCATCCTTAAAAACCGTATTAATATAATCCAACATAATTAACATTGAACTGACGGTTTGATCATTATTCCAATCTTTTAGAAACCATAGTTTTGATGTAATAAATGAAAAGATATCATCTACTTTGTTGTTTTGGGGTAGAAGTTTCACTAGATTTTGAATGAAATCTCGGGAACTATCTCTTGTTTCATATAAGAAATTATAGAAGACATTCTTTTCATCATCTGTTATAGGAGTATCTTTCTGTAATGCTATGTACCAATGAAGAAGCCATAATGTTGTTAGTCTTTGTTGTCCATCTAGTGGCAAAATGGAGTCAAGATATTTTGAACCATAAACAAAGTCTAGAATTGTTGGTTCTGAACTGTTTTTATCTAGTGCTTCCTTTAAATAGTGTACGAACTGTTCTCTGATGTTTTCTTCATCAACTCGACCTTGAGCATAGTCTCTTTGTATAATAGGTATTTTTATGGTGTTGTTTTTTATAAAATTCCAGAAAGAAGTCTTTTTTCCTGTTTCTATTACAATATCATTATTCTGACACATAATTCTATTCCTCTTTTATATCGAATTCACAAAGAACATCTTTAATGTTTGCTAAATAGTTATAAGCGTCTTCTTTTGTCCAATCTGATAAATCATTTGGATATGGAGTGTAAAATTTCATAAAGGCATTTTTTGTACATACAGGAACAAATGCTGAATATTTTTCTTTATCATTTTCCTTGATAGCAACTTTCTCCAATTCAAAAGTCTCAGTATTATAATCCCATTTTTCGCCTTGGTCTTTTCCTATAATAAAACGTCGCTTTACTGAGAAAATGGCATTTCCATAACTTTTATTTGTGTGTTCATCAAGTAAAACAAAGTTCCAGAGTTTGTTTCTTTCTGCCCCAGTCAAAAGTTGATTCTTTTCTGATTCAGGGAGACTATTATAATAGCAATCATATAACTCCCTAAAGTTTTGATTACGTTCATCATCTTTATTTCCGAAATCAGATGATAAAAATGTTTTAATTTGTTTTTTTAACTTATCATCAATTTTTGAGTTATAAACAGATAATAGCCATTCTTTTTGTTCTGCCTTATCTTCCAATGTATTAGTCGTTTCAGGATATATGTGTTCTATATTCCATATTTCTCTCTTAAATAAATGAAATGGGAATTTATAGTAAAGTGTTAGACTGTAATCTGATTTATTCTTGAAGTCTTTATTCTGATTAATAACTGTTTGAATGTTGTGTAAAAGAAGCAAAGGGAGTACAGTTGTTTTATCTGGATACTTCCCAGAAGCATCACTGTAAGAATACTGCATATTGAGATTATTACTTTTGGAAATTTTGACATTTATACGTTTTTTTAATTCTTGCATAAAGCAAATACGGTCTTTTGATTCTTCCCATAAGTTATAAATTGAAGATATGTCGTTTTCAAAATAATTCAAATAGCCTATATAATGATATAATTCTATGTCTTGATACCATTCGATAAAAATTTCATAAATTGATTTTATTTTTTTCCAACACTCTTCTAATCTTTTTTCTTTTTCCTTTAAATTAGAATCCGTTAAGAATCGTTCAAAATATCTGAATGTCTGATATGTATCTTTTCCGATAATATTAAAATATTCTTGCTCATTATTATTAAAACATGTTTGTTTTACGTTGAGATAGTCGTTTGTTTTTATTAAATCAAATATAAAATCAATTCTTGTCGGATTTGTGTAAGAATCATCATGTAAAAAAAGCCAGAATTCATCATCATGAAGCGTATATTCTATTTTATCCCATGTAGTTGCTATTTCTAGCTGACGAAGATAGATCCTGCTTTTTAGGAATTCATCATATGTTTGTTCCTCTATTTCATTTGAAAAGTTCGAACTATTAAGGAATAAGGCCTTTATAAGTTCTGCGTTCGTTAGTGGAATTTTTCCACCATTTAATCTTTTAAAGACTGCAGTTGGAGATTTTTCTTGTGTTTCATACCAAATAACTTGTACTGTTCCATCATAGTTATCTTTATCGTCTTCATCATAAACAAAAGTATGTAGAATTTTTTCTTTTGCTGAACGTGCTTTTTCTTGTTCTGAAAACCATTTTTTTACTTCAAGTAAAGCATTAGTTATATGATAATAATCGATATTAGTATCAATGATAGGGGTATCTAATTTTAGCTCATCGATAAAACTTTCACTTCCCTCTCTTGTTTCATATTTTATTCTAAATTCATTTTTTCCATATTCATCTTTAAGGGGTTTTCCTGCAAGGTAATCTAATACAAGAAATTTAAGGATAATCTTTATTGTAGTTAATCGTTGTTGACCATCTATAACTTCAAACCAATCTCCTTCAAGTTTAAACTTGTTTAAATCGGCTTCAGTCATCTTTCTTACTACAACAGGTTGTAAACAGTAGAACTCTCCCTGATTTTTATTTTGTGTAAAGAAATATATATCTTTTAAGAGATCTCGTACTTGTTGTTTTGTCCATCGATATCCGCGTTGATAATTAGGAATAAAAAAATTCATTCCTAACAATTTACTTATGGTTTTTCTTTCGATTACCGCATCCATATTAGTTTCCTTCTTCCCCCTATTTCTCCACTTTTCCTTTATAATCCAAAATCCCACCAAACTCAATGAGATTTGTGTATCCCAAATCAAGCAGGTTCTGGGCTGCGATTTTGCTTCTTCTTCCGCTTCTGCAGTAAATCAAAATCATCTGATTTTTATCTGGCAGAACTTTTGCAGCTGTTTCTGCGGTGATTGTCTCCATTGTGAGAAGTACAGCTCCTGGAATGTGACCGGCTTTGTATTCGTCATCGTGGCGGACATCTACTATAATTGCATCAGGATTATTCTTTGCAATCTCAAGACCTTCTGTCATCGAAACCATTTTATAAGTCATTGGTGCACCTCCTGCATCATAAATATCATTTGCCAGTGCAATAAGTTTTTCACTGTCAGCATTTTTTTTCATACTCACACTATAAGTCAGATTTGAAGCTTTATTCTGCCATAAGCAGATTCCAACAACTTCTCCCACTTCGGTTATCTGCCATTTTGCGATTCCTGCATTCTCCCCAACAGTACATGGAGTTTCATTCGGCCAGTTATAGTAAAAACCGGATATATCTTCTGATTCGGTATCTAGTTTAATTCTTGCAGTACATTCTGCCTCGTTCCAGATAAAATCCATCTGTGCAAGATTTCCTGCAATTATTGAATATCGGATATTCTTAGCACCGTCAGGAACAGCAAATTTCACATTCAATCGTTTTGTAATTTCTTCTGCAGTTGATTCCTGAACCGGATTAGGCATTCCTACAGTTTTATTTGCAGCAGCATTAACAGCTGATTTTTTCCCAGAGCAGCTGACAAGCATTATCATAAATATTGAAATCAAAATAAGTGTCTTTTTCATCTTTGCCTCACTGCCCTCATTCTATCATCTTCCCTACCCGGTCTTACATCCGATGTAATCCATTGTTCTTCTATATTAAAACCTGTTACTTTAGTTAACAAAGCAGACAAAGATTCTTCTGTCATGTCTGTAAAATAGCGGTCGTTTCGTTCTCCTTCAAAAGTTCCGTATTTGAAAGATGTGTAGAAAACCCCATTGTCTTTAAGCGCGATCCATATCTTTTTCATTATAATAATAAGTTCATCAGAAGATGCATGGAGAATTGAAGAACATGCCCAGATTGTATCATATTTTTGAACTTCTGATAAATCTATAAAAAGCAGTTTTTTTACAGTGATTCCAGTATAAGCACTGGCCACTTTACATAATTCTTCAGAACCATCGATAGCTTCTACTTGATATCCCTGCTCTAGAAAATATTTTGTATCACGACCTGAATCCATCATTGCAACTTATCATTGCTGACTTAGGATTCTTCATACGTCGCTACGCTCCGTTTACATTCATGGAAATTATTAACTTGTGCACATCCTGTGCACGATGTATCCAGCCGTCATAAATATTTTCTCCGCCATGAGCAAGCGTCATTACAAATGGAGAAATGCTTTCCCATGCTGATTCGCACATTCCTTCAGGACGCTGCCAGCCATTTGCAATCAACACCTGCCCTTCCTGAATATCACAGGCGTGTTGAATGGGATTCTCGTATTTTTCTTGCAAATCCTTGTAATCTGCTTTACGGATTGCGGTGATTTTTATTTTATGCATAAATTAATCAGAAGTTTTTGTTGTATCTCTAATAGGAATACCTAAAATGCGCTATTTAATCAACACAAAAATTTTACAGGTTTAAGGTGTAAAAATTTATGCAGCCCGTTTTCTTTCCAGTTCATTGTACTGGAAGCATTTATACATTTCATCAGGTACGTTGTAATCCAGCGACTGATGAAATCTCGCCGTAATCCCGAATCTTTGCATTACACGGCGTACTGTTGTTTCTGTGTTGTTTTACGCACTCATTTTACCACCAGAAGATTGCATTTTTGCAAACAAAAAATGGTGTACAATAAGTTCAATTCAAAGTAATGTATCATTATTGAGGTACAATATGGTATTAAGTGAAAAACTTGTAATGTTGCGCAAACAGAACGGATTTTCGCAGGAAGAACTGGCAGAAAAGCTTAAAATAGCGCGCCAGACTGTAAGCAAATGGGAAACAGGTCTTGCAATTCCAGAACTTGACGGACTTATTTCTTTAAGTCGGCTTTACGGAATCCCGATTGACAGAATCGTAAAAAATGACGATGACTGCAATTTAAAGCTTTCTCCTGCCCCTGAAGTAAACAGGGCAGACTGGATTTCGTTTCTAATTCGCGCAAAGCGAAACTGTTATGCAGGGCACGGTGCTGAAGTCGAGCCGAGCCGCCCGAAATCGCACGATTTAAAATACGCAGAAAAAAATCTTCTTTATATAGATACTTACATCGGTGGCGAAAAATTTGCAGGCGAAGAAGCGCTTTGGCAGGACGGAATCCCTGTCTGGTCAATGAATTACTGCGGAAGAGTAACAGGTGAACATTTTTCGGGCGATTTTCTAAAAGAAGTGCTATACAACGTTCCGACCCAAATGTGCTATCGAGGTCCGGAACTTTATCAAAACGGCGACTACGTCTATCACTGCAAGGCAGAAGGCAGTTTTGAATGGTATCAGGGCTACGAAGACATTTTTTATTCTGACAAAAAAATTTACGAATTATATTTCCATGGAGGAGAAATCTGCTCTTAATCAAACAGGCGGCGACATTCAAGGTAAAAACGCTTTTCGCACGCCTCGCCCATCGAAAACGATTTTCTCGGCAGAGGTCCGCGTCTGTTTATCGTTGCAAAAAAACTGTCTTTTGCAACAGGCGGAAGCAAAACAGAAACTGCATTTTCTTTTGCACCAAGTCTGAATACTTCGTCAGTTCCGTGAATATAGTCAATCTTATCTTTTGAAGCATTGACTTCTTCCAAAAACTCGTCTATTACAGGCTGAATTCTTGAAACAGCAAGTTCCTTTACAGGAGTTTCAAGAAGAACGTATTTTTGCTGCCCGTCCTGCATAAAAACAAATCCGAAACTTGCACTGGAAGTTTTTACCTTTTCTGCAAGTTCTTCCTTAGAGACAGCTTCAGACAAAGTGCCGCCAAGTTTTGCCTGAATCTTTTTTATAAGAAGATTTTTGTCAATATCAAACAAAACCCGGTGAATCGGCTCAAAAGTCAGCCCGGAATCAAAAATATTTACGATTTCAACAAGCGCAAAACGTGCATTGTGATTTTCAAAACCGGCAGGAACTGTTACAGTGCCATCTTCAAGTTTTTTACCGCCATTGTTCAGTTTTACTTCGTCCCAGACAGCTTTTGCAGTTGCAAGCGAATGATTTCCGTCGCCGACTGCAAACATAAAAACAGAACCGTCATCACAAGTATTTTCTGCAGCAATTTTTGAAAGCGCTTTTTCGATATGTTCAAGTTCATCATCTTCTCGTACAGGATACCCGACAATCGAACCGCTTTCCTGCATTAAATTTCCGTCATAGCACGGTTTTGTTCCCTTGGACTTTACAAGTTCACCTGTTTTTTCAACAAGTTCATGACCGGAATCATTTACTAAAAGCATAATGTGAGGACACTCAACTGCAGCTCCCCGCCTGATTTCCATTCTCGGAGGAATCCGCTCAAGAATAGTCGCTTCAGTTGCCCGTACAAGCGCTTTTGAAAAAGGTTTCCATTCGTAAGAATCAAGGTCAATACATGCAACAAGACCATGGCGAACTCTTCCATAAGGCGTAGTTCTTTCTATATATATAAATTCTTTTTTTTCATCATCAAAAACATTGCCTGAAATATAATCTTTCATCATGGCTTTGATTTTTTCAATGCGCTGGTTTTTGTCAGAATCATTAAGGTAAACTTCTGGAAGAATGATATTCAAAGTTGAATTTTTTGAACCGGCAATTTTTGCGACAGTATTCCAGTATTCTCTGTCCTGAGTATATTGGTCGCACGCAACGACTGACCAGGTTTGCGTTTCAATATTTCTTGGTAATAAAATTTCTGGAATTGAAATTCCGTATCTGCTAAAATTTTTCATAAATAAAAGTATACCTGTAACTGAAATTTTATGCTATAGTTATGTTATGTCATTGAATTTTTCACAGACACAAAAAGCATCTCAAAAACAAGTTCAAAAGCTTAATCAGGTTCAGATTCAGTCTTTAAAATATCTTGCAATGAATTCATTTGATTTGCGCAATGAAATTTATGAAGAAGTAGAAAAAAATCCGTCCCTTGAAATTTCTTCTGACATAGATGTTTCTGATAATTTTTATTCTGCTGAAAAAAAACATTCCGAACACTTTAGTGACAATACAAGAATGAGTAATGCTTCCGGAGCCGCACAGGCAAAAACAGAAGCGTTTCAGGAAATTCTTGAAAGCAAAGCAGATACAAGCGAAACTCTCTCAGAGCACTTGCTCTCCCAGTTTGAACTTATCGCACTTCCTGAAAATCAAAATGAACTCGGCAAAAAACTGATTCACAATCTTGATAAAAATGGTTTTCACCTTCTTGCCCCTGTTTCGTTTTTAAATTACGAAACTGATTCGGAAGAAGACTTGAATAAATGCCTTTCAATTATTCAAAATCTTGAACCGTGCGGCTGCTGCTGCAAAAACGTAGAAGAAAGCCTTTTAATTCAGGCAAAGGCAAAAAACAATCCGCCTGCAGCAGCACTTTTTATACTTGACGGGCATATAGATTTTTTAGATCCGCCAGTTGCTTCAAAAGTATTAAAACGAATCCGCGATTTTGTAAAAAAAGAAAAAGAAAAAGCATTTTCAAATGAAAACTTTGCTTTTACAGAAAAATTTGACGAAGAACAAATTCAGCATGCAATAAAATTTATCCAGAGTCTTGACCCCTACCCTGCCAGAGAATTTACGCCTGACGAAAATTCTTTTGTAGTACCAGAAATTTTCGTAAAAAAAATTCCGCTTTTAAAAGATAATATAGTGCCGGAATTTGACATCATCTCAGGAACTGGAGAAGGCGCACATTCTTTTGTCATTCAGACTGCAAGCGGACTTCTGCCTGAAGTTACGATTTCAAAAGACTACAGAGAACTTTTAAAGGCAAAAAACCTGAGCAGCGAAGAGCGCTCTACAATGGAAAAACTTGTTATTGACGGCAAGGCTTTTATTGAATCGCTCAAATACCGCAATAATTCTGTTTTTACTGCAGCAGTTGAAATTGTAAAAGCGCAGATTGATTTTTTTGAAAAAGGACCGGGGAACCTTGTTCCTTTCAGACAGAAAGACCTTGCAGAAATTCTTGGCGTTCACGAAACTACGATTTCAAGAATTGCAAACAGCAAATATCTTGAATGTGAATGGGGTCTTTTTCCGCTAAAGTACTTTTTTGTAAACGGAATCGCGCAAACTAAAACTGCTGGAACTTCAGACTGCAGCACAAAAGAAAACAATGCAGGCATCGTTTCAAAAGACAGGATATTATTTGAAATGCAGGCAATTTTAAGTTCTCTCTCAAACAGCGAAAAACAGCTGTCAGACCAGAAACTTGCCGATTTGCTTGCCCAGAGGGGAATTAAAATTGCACGCAGAACTGTAGCAAAATACCGTTCGCAAATCGGCGTAAAATCAAGCTACGACAGATAGGATTTTTTCTAATTTTTTTCTATAGATTTATGACTTTTTCTATGACATTTTCCGTAATACTTTCTGTGATTGAATTTATTTTACTTTTCGATGTTTCAATGTTAATATTATATTAATGACATGAGCAGTTTCTGTTCAAAAAAATGCCTGACGGCAGAAAATGAGAGGTACAAATATGACTAAAACAATTAATGCAATAGGATTCGACCTTGAACAAAAACAAGAAGAAATGATTGAAAAAAAACTTCAGCGCATAGATTATGCCAGTGATCTTATTATAGATTTGATTCTTCGCGTAAAACACGAAAAAGAATACAACTTTGATATAGTTGCAAATTTCCGCTGGGGCGTTCAGGCTCACGTGACAAGCGATGACTATGATTTTGCCGCTGCACTGAATAAAGTAATGGATGTTCTTGACCAAAAAATCAAAAAAGAAAAAGACAAAGTGCAGGGAAAATAATTTCCTGCCGTAAAAGTTAATAAAAGACCGGTAAGTAAAAAAACTGCCGGTCTTTTTCATAAAAAATGCAAAAAAAACATATTTACAATTTTTTTAAGAAATTTTTTTTCTATTTCTCAGGAGGTAATTATGAGAAGTATTACTACTTTAGATTTGCAGTATGCACACCGTTTTTACGGTTTTAAAGGCGAGGCACAGTATCTGCACGGTCACACAGGAAAGCTTACTATCGAAGTTGAAGATTCTGTTGAAGCCGGAGTAAATATGGTTTTCCCATGCAATGAAATTCAAAAAACAGCTTGGGAAGTTCTTAAAAACTTTGACCACGCTTTGATTTTGCGCGAAGATGACCCTCTTTTGCCAGCAATTTTAAAAGTTTATGAAGAACAGGGAATCAAAAACGGCGCACCGACAAACAAGATGAAAGGTCCTGCGTTCAAAACTGAACTTGCAACCGCTTACCCTGACTGCAGGCTTGTAGTTACAAAAGAAACGATGACCGTAGAGGGAATGATTAAAATCGTCTATGACCTCTTAAAAGACAAACTGAACATTGCAAAGCTTACTTTCACAAGCGGAGTAAACGCTGCATCTCAGGAATACGACGTAAGCGGCACAAAAGACAGATGCCCTCTATGCGGCATCGCCCTGAACGAAAACGGCGTATGCCCTAAGTGCGGATATAAAAAATAGTTCCCTTCATCCAGCCGTGCTCTTCTGCGGATTTTCTGAAGCTCCCTTTAGGGCACGGGTATGCGTATGGTATAAAAATCCGGCTGAACGGATTTTTTTTGACCTTGCCTTAAACATCCATATTTACTTTTTCCGCAAGTTTCTCCAAAATAAATCCAGAGGTTTTTATGAATATCTATGAAAAATGCACTTCCGTTTTTTAACAGTGATAATTGTGACGGAGATAATTTTTATTACGCTACAAAAGAAAAAATGTTCAAGGCCATGAACTTTTGGGATATTTCATATAAAAACGGCTATGCTTATGACGGATATTGGACGATCGTTTAAAAATAACAAAAATAGAAAAAACTGGAGGACAAAATGTTAGAAACAGGAATAAAGGCACCGGATTTTGAGCTTTTGGACCAGAATGGAATTGTTCACAAACTGAGCGATTATGCCGGGAAAAAAGTCATTCTGTATTTTTATCCAAAAGATAATACTCCGGGATGTACAAAACAGGCATGCGGTTTTTCAGAAAGATATCCGCAGTTTACGCAAAAAGGCGTGATAATTCTTGGGGTAAGCAAAGATTCCGTAGCATCTCACAAAAAGTTTGAAGAAAAGTACGGTCTTTCTTTTACGCTGCTTTCTGACCCGGAGCGCAAAGTGATTGAAGCTTATGACGTCTGGAAAGAGAAGAAAAATTACGGAAAGGTTTCAATGGGAGTTGTAAGGACAACTTATCTTATTGACGAAAAAGGAATCATTATCAAGGCGAATGATAAAGTAAAAGCCGCCGAAGATCCTGAAAATATGCTTCAGATTGTGACAATTTAATCTTCTCATATACATAACAAAATATCAGAATATTCCTTTATTTATTCCTTTATTTTTATCATCAAATTCATTATAATCAGAGTTTGTAAAAATAACTTTTTATTCACAAGTTCGCGTTGCGAACTTCCTTATCAACTGCCACTTCTCATTTCATTGCGAAGCGGCATAAAAAGACAATCGATTGTTGAAACAATCTTCTTGACTTTTTATAGGAGTGTGTAATAAAAACTTTGCCTGAAATAGCGTCAAAGTTTTTATTCACAAGTTCGCGTTGCGAACTTCCTTATCAACTGCCGCTTCTCATTTCATTGCGAAGCGGCATAAAAAGTCAATCGATTGTTGAAACAATCTTCTTGACTTTTTATAGGAGTAGACAAATGGGTAAATACACAGGAACTGAATCAGAAAAAAACATTTTGGCAGCCTTTGCAGGTGAATCGCAGGCAAGAAATAAGTACACATACTTTGCACAGGTTGCAAAGGCAGAAGGTAACGACAAAATTGCAGATGTCTTTACAAAAACTGCTGCAAACGAAGAAAACCACGCAAAAATGTGGTTAAAGGAACTTGAAGGAATTGGAGATTCAAAGGCAAATCTTACTCAAGCAGCAAACGGCGAAAACTACGAATGGACTGATATGTATGTAAAATTTGCGGAAACTGCTGACAAAGAAGGCTTCCCTGAACTTGCAAAAAAATTCCGTGCAATTGCAGACATCGAAAAACGCCACGAAGAACGCTACCGTGCCCTTTTAAAAGAAGAAGATGCCGCATCTGCTCAGCTTAAAGACAGTTCTGTAAAAATCTGGGAATGTCTTAAATGCGGTCACATCGTAGTAGGTCCTTCTGCACCTGAATATTGCCCGACTTGTGATGAATACAACGCATATATACAGGTTACAGAAGAGAACTACGAATTAATCCGCACCTGGGGCTAATTAATTATTTTTTTTAATTCAAACTGTCAGACAGTTTTTCTGCAAGAAGTTCAAGCTGTCTGACGTTTTCATCAGTTACGGCAATTTTGATTGACACTTTTTCATCGATAATTTTAATATCCTGAAGCGGTTCAAGCATCGCCGCCATTCCTTTTACGGCAGATGGAGCCCACGAGCCGTTTTCTATTAAAGCAACTGTACGTTTCTGAAAATTCCGCTCTGTAAGGTGAGAAATAAATTCACGCATCTTCGGGAAAATGCCACCGCAGTATGTTGTAGTTGCAAGAACAAGTTTGCTGTACCGGAATGCATCTTCTACACATTCATAAGTATCTTCACGTGCAAGATCGGCAATGGTAACTTTAGGACAGCCTTTTGCTTTAAGGAGTTCCGCAAGTTTTTCTGCCGCCTGTTTTGTGTTTCCGTATACCGAAGTATATGCAATAAAAACGCCTTCTGTTTCTGCTTCGTATGATGACCATGTGTTGTAATAGTCAATGTAAGTTTTAATGTCAGAATCAAGAACAGGTCCGTGCAGAGAACAGATTTTCTGTATTTCAAGATTTGAAGCCTTTTTAAGAAGTGCCTGAACGCTGCTTCCGAATTTTCCGACGATTCCAAAATAATAACGGCGAGCCTCGCATGCCCAGCCTTCCGGGTCTTCTTTGTCATTTGCCCCGAACTTTCCGAATGCATCTGCGCTGAACAAAATCTTTTCTGAAGATTCATAAGTCATTATTACTTCAGGCCAGTGAACCATAGGAGCATCGAAGAAACGCAGGCTGTGTGAACCGAGCTCA
>SAMEA3663136__coassemble_149_pt1 | contig 15774 bp, 13 predicted proteins | sample SAMEA3663136__metabat2_low_PE_008 | metagenome-assembled genome bin SAMEA3663136 (sample SAMEA3663136) | pig gut metagenome | biome: pig gut; feature: pig-associated habitat; material: faeces | place: Denmark | collected 2012
CCGGCAAGCGTAGTAAAAACAATCGTCAGCATCTTAAAGCCAACAGAAGGAAAACGCGTTTACGACCCGTGCTGCGGTTCAGGCGGAATGTTCGTGCAGTCCGTAAAGTTCATACAGGAACACGCAGGCAACAGAAGCAACATTTCAGTCTTCGGACAAGAAGCCAACGCCGACACTTGGAAAATGGCAAAAATGAACATGGCAATCCGCGGGATCGACGCAAACTTTGGCGACCATCCTGAAGACACTTTCTTCCACGACCTGCACGCAAACCAAAAGTTTGACTACATCATGGCAAACCCGCCGTTCAACTTGAGCAACTGGGGACAGGACAAACTCCAGAACGATCCGCGCTGGTCTTACGGACTTCCACCTGCAGGCAACGCAAACTATGCCTGGATAGAACACATGATTTACCACCTGGCCCCAAACGGAAAAATCGGTCTTGTACTTGCAAACGGAGCCCTTTCCACCCAGACATCAGGCGAAGGCGAAATCCGCCGTAAAATAATCGAAGCAGATTTAATAGAAGGAATCGTTGCCATGCCAACCCAGCTTTTCTACAGCGTAACAATTCCGGTAACCCTCTGGTTCATCAGCCGCGGCAAAAAGCAACCTGGCAAAACTCTTTTCATAGATGCACGCAACATGGGCCACATGGTAGACCGCAAGCACCGCGACTTTTCCGAAGAAGACATCAACCGCCTTGCCGACACCTTCACCGCCTTCCAGAACGGAAAATTGCAGGACGAAAAAGGCTTCTGCGCCGTAGTAAAAACCGAAGATATCGCCAAACAAGACTACATCCTCACACCCGGCCGCTACGTTGGCATAGAAGAAAAAGCCGAGGATGACGAACCTTTTGCTGATAAGATGAAGCGCTTGACCACCGAACTTGGCGGAATGTTTGCAAAGAGCCACGAGCTCGAAGAAGAGATAAAGAAAAATCTTGCAGGGATTGGGTGGAAGATTAATTAACAAGCGGATTTGTTCGTAGCTAACGCTACTCACGGAGGAAGTATGCTTTTGTATGAAGAAGAAACTGGAAAAATTCTTAAAGCCTGTATGAATGTTTTTAATGAACTTGGTAATGGTTTTCTTGAAGCAGTTTATCAGGAAGCTTTAGCGATAGAATTTGAAGAAATGCATATTCCTTTTGAAAGAGAGACTAAAATAGACATATTTTACAAAGGAAAGAAACTTGATAAAGAATATTATGCAGACTTCATCTGTTATGACAAAATTATTGTTGAATTAAAAGCAATTTCTAAACTTGTTAATGCCAACAAAGCGCAAGTAATTAATTATCTTCATGGAACTAAGTTGCCGGTAGGATTGCTTGTTAATTTTGGTGAAAGTTCTTTGAAGTGGGAAAGACTTACTTTGTTGAAGAATGATAAAAAGGAATAACAAGCGGATTGGTTCGCAACTAACGTTGCTCACTTTTTTTTAAGTGAAGACCGTTAGGTCTGAACAAATCTGTTTGGGAATCATAGAAGAATAGGAAAAGAAAAAAAACAAACGGATTGGTTCGTAGCTAACGCTACTTACTTTTGTAGAGTGAAGGTCGTTAGACCTGAACAAATCCGTTTGTTTAGAATAAAGGAATGAAAATGGAAGAGTGGAAAGAATGTAAACTATCAGATATCTGTGATTATGGAAAAGACAGAATTGAAGTTTCATCTCTAGATAATTCAAATTATATCTCAACAGAAAATATGCTTCCAAATCGTGCTGGTATAACAACAGCCACAACATTACCGACAGGAGAGCTTACACCTAGTTTTGAAATTGATGATACTTTAGTTTCTAATATTCGACCATATTTTAAGAAAATTTGGAAAGCAACTTTTTTAGGTGGATGTTCTGCTGATGTTTTAGTATTTAAAGCAAAAGAAAATGTTTCCAAAGAATATTTGTATTATGTTTTAGCTGATGATGAATTCTTTAAATACAGCATGACAACATCAAAAGGAACAAAAATGCCACGTGGGGATAAAACTTCAATAATGAATTATCCTGTAAAACTTCCCCATCTCCCCACTCAGCAAAAAATAGCCGCCATCCTCTCATCCTTCGACGACAAAATCGAACTGAACAACAAAATAAACACCAACCTCAAACAGCAAGCCCAAGCCCTCTTCAAAAACTGGTTTGTAGACTTCGAACCATTCAGAACAGAAGAAAAGATAGAATCTCCAATAGGAACAAAGATTCCTCGTTCATTACGAATGGTACAAATCGTAGATATTCCTCATCTTTTGGAAACAGGAAAACGACCTAAGGGTGGTGCTGTCGAAGAAGGTGTACCAAGTATTGGTGCAGAAAATGTAAAGCAATTAGGTGTTTTCGATTTTTCATCAAATAAATTTATTCCTCAAGAATATGCTAATTCATTAGGAAAAGGAAAAATAAATGGTTATGAACTGCTCTTGTATAAAGATGGCGGTAAACCAGGAACCTTTATTCCTCATTTCTCAATGTTTGGGGAAGGCTTTCCATATGACGAATGTTATATAAACGAACACGTATTTAAGTTAGACTTTTACGATAAAGGACTAAATGAATTTGCATATTTTTATTTCAATACAGAATATGTAAAAAACTGGTTAGCAAATAACGGCGGCAAGGCTGCAATCCCAGGAATAAACCAAAATGATGTAAAAGCAATCTGGATATACGACTTAGAAAATCCTAAGGTAAAAGAATTTGCAAAATTTGTTGAACCACTATTTAAGCAAATCTTTTCAAATTGTAAACAAAACAGAGAATTATCTATAATTCGTGATACTTTGTTACCAAAGTTGATGAATGGAGAGATTGAGGTATAAAAATGGATATTAAAGAATTAACTGGCGCAATAAATTCTTGCTTAGATAAACTATATAAAAACGATTCTTATTTGATATTTAATTATTCAGAAGATGAACGTAATCATGTTTCTGAAAGATCAATAGTATTTCGTTTTGGTATTTATTTTGAAGAGTTCGTAAGAGAAAAATTGCCTGGCTATAATTTGGATTCTGAATATAACCGAAATAAAGCAGATAAGAAATTTTTACCTAGTTGGGAATCTGGATGCTACCCAGATATTATCATACATAAAAGAGGGAGTAATGATGATAATTTTTTAGTAATTGAATTTAAGACTTGGTGGAACTCGGACCAGTCTGATGATAAACAGAAAATTAAAGAATTCTGTACATCTGATACATATCGATATAAATATGGAATCACAATTTTACTAACAGAAAATAGAAAAGATGTAAAAGTAGAAAATGTACATATTTGAAACTGAAATTTCAAATTTAAAAGAAATAAGAAAAGTTATCACCTCTTCGTGACACTTTACTACCAAAGTTAATGAATGGAGAAATTGAGGTTAATGGAATTGTATTATGAGTGAAAAAAAGAATAATGGTTTATTTTTCCCTTCGATACCAAAGGATAAAGATTATGAAGATTATATAGCTTCACTTCTTGCTTGTGGTGGATATTATTTAGAACGAGGTATTCATTGTTGGATTGATACAGAAGAATTATTGGAGTTGGACATAGTTTCAACAAAGTTTTCTTATAATTCTGCTGATAGAAACTTAATAGAAATAAAATCTGGGAAATGGGGATATCCAGAAATTTTTAAGGTTTATGGATGGATAAAATACCTTGAATACAATAAAGCAAGTTTTATTGTTCAAAAGGATAAGGATAAAACTGATTTAACAAAGGAACACTGCAAAAAATTCTTCAATATCGATTTAGTCATAGACAAAGAATCTGAGGACGGTTCTTGTCTTGATGATTCAGATTTCTTATCTACTTTTAATATGACTCCAAATGATTGTGAATACTCGCTTTTATATAGAATTGCATTTGGATTAGAAGCTGAAATGTTTATATATTTGCATGAAAGAGCAAATTCATTTTCTGAAGCAGAAGAAAATAATGGATATCGCCAAGTTGAGAAATATTATAGACGAATAAACAGTTTAAGCTTCTTTTGTTCTGATGAAATAACAAGAATACAAGAGCTCATTTCTGCTTTCCACGACAATAAAAACTTATCTGGAAGGCTTAGTGAATTAGAAGCAACAAAAATATTTCCTAAAGAAGTATCACGATTTAATGATGGTATTTTTAAAAAATTATTTTATCAAGTAGAAGACATTTCTCCAATTTATGTGTCTCTCTATATCGAATTACTTGCAAAATTGGAATTATTAAAAACGTGTGTTCTTGATTATTTTTCTCCTAAAAAAGATGATATTTTTAATTTGTTACAACATGATGCATTGCCTTTAAATGTTTGTATGACATTAAGAAATATGGATAATGACAAATATTTTTATTTGTATCCATATTTTTGGCAAGTTTTTATTTTCTTATTCGGAGGATTTATATTAAAACCTTATGAATCAGAAGAATATGAACTACTTTCACAATTAACAAAAATTCCTATTGAAGAAATCCCAAAAGCATTTGCTTTTTTTGATTCATTGTTTCCATTAAAAGATGGAAAAAGTTGGTTCTATGATAAACCAGGAACACAAATAAGAATGTTGCAATTCTTCCCACTTCCACTTGCTGGGACAGGTGTGTTTTTTCGAGCAGTAAATTATAAAAATAAAAAGGGGTTATCTGAAGTGAATTATATGGAAGACTTACAGAAGCAATTAAATGATCATACCGTAGATGATATGAGAAAATGGGTAGTTCTTGAAAGTAAGTTTCTGGAGAGAGGAAAAAGATTTAAGAACTAGCAGGTGCTATGTGCGGAAGTTGAGGTATGAGAAAAATATATTTTGATGAAGCAGGAAATTCTGGTAATAATTTGCTTGATAATGCGCAACCATTATTTTGTTATTTAGGTTTCGAAGATTGTTGTCCTAATACGATTGATGACTTTTATTCATTAAAAAGAAAGTATAAATATAAAACAGATTTAGAAGTGAAAGGTGCTTCGCTTTCAAAGAGCGTAACAGGTCAAAAATTTTTGATAGAATTATGGGAAAAATTTGGAAATCATGCCAAATTTGTTATACATGATAAAAAATTTGCATTAGCATGTAAAATGTTTGAATATGTTTTTGAACCTGTTTTTTGTGATGTCAACACTTTATTTTATCAAATTAATTTTCACAAATATATAGCAATCTCAATGTATAATTTGTTTGTAAATAGCAACCATACTGCAGAACAATTATTTACAAATTTCTATGCTTTTATAAAAAACAAAGGAGATAAAAGTCTTAATGACTATGTTAAATCATGTGGAGTTGTAAAAACTTCGCCTCTTTTTTATTTTTGTGAGTTTTGCAATCTGCATAAAACAGAAATTGCTTCTGATATAGATTTTACAGATAAACAAGATAAATATATTTTAGATTTAACATTAACATCTTTATATAATTTATTAGGAGTTTTTTCTCATGGTAGTCCAGAAGCAATGGAAGTTCATTGTGATAATTCAAAACAAATTGCAAATGAAAAAGGTTTTTGGAAGGCCTTTATAAACAATACTAATATTGTTTATGATACATATTTTAATTCAGGTGCACAGTTAAGTTTTAATATTACCCAAGAACCAATCTTGGAAGATTCAAAAGAAATTATTCAATTACAAATTTCAGATTTACTTGCGTCTTCTGTATATCAAGCACATTTACATCCAGAAACTGATTTTTCGAAAACTATAAAAAAAATATCACAAATAGCATATGTTGAAGCGTATTCTGTTGCTCCTGTTGAATTGGAATTTACCTTTGATGAATTTGAAATTAAGCAGTTTAATAAGATAATTAAGTTGTTAGCTTCAGAAAATAGTAAAGATAAAAAAATCGAAAAACTTGCAGAAATATCAAGCGAAGTAAAATATTATCAGATAATACGAAGCAGATATTTTATTGATTTTATAAAAAGTTTTAAGCTCCATAAATAGGATTTATTATGAATGAATTAATCGAAGATTTTAAAAAATATGAAATAAGAAAAGCAAAATACATAACGTTTTCTCTAGATTGTGATATTCGAAGTAAAAAAACTTGTAAACAAGCAGAAAGAACTAGAATTCAATTAGAAATAATCAAGAAAATGAAAATTTTCCAGCATAAAACAATAAAATCAGATATTGCTGTTGAAATTGTTTCATATACAGGAGATAAAAAATCTCCCGGTGTAGATAAATGGGCTAAAAATATTATTGACATAATGCATAAAACTGAATATTTAAGTAATCCTTCTGATGCACAATTTTTGCCATTCATTGATGATAAACAAATTAGATATTTATATGTCACATATCATTATGTTAATGAAAAATCAAAAACTTATATAAAAATAATACCTTTTACTAGTTTCTTGAAAGATCTAGATTTAGATAACAATATTTCGAATAATGACTTGGATAATACAGAAGAATTATACGAAAATAATTATTCATATAATTCTCAATTATCTAAAGAAGCCAATGAAGCCTTAAGAAAAATGTATTTACAAAATAAGCAAGAAGCTTTTGGAAATTTAATTTCAATAAGCAAAGATATTATTAGAAATTGTTTTAAGCATGGTAGTAACAAGAATGATATAATTTTAACCAAAATAAATAACTCAATAACAGAAATAATGAATTATATTATAAAAAGTCATATAAAATTATCTATACCAAGCTTGCCAAATAATACTACTAAAGACAAGTCAAAAATAACCAATTATAAAAAAGATATAGAGAAATTATTAACTGAATACTTGAATAAGTATTCTTTCTTACAGGATTTACAGTGTCCTTTAATCATTTCGATTATATATGTCCCTGGAAGAAATTCTACAGTTAAGGAAAAAGATATTGATAATATCTTACTTGATTATATTGTTCCTGTTATAAATCAAATAATGCATCCTCCTATTACAATTGGTGGTATAAAAGAATATGAGGACTTCGACGGTATCAAAAAGAAACCTGTTTTAATAAATGATAAGTCTGGTCAAATTGTTGGGTATGAAATTCTTAAACTAAAAAAGAATTTTTCAAAAACAGGATATTTAACTATTGGTTTTAAACAATCAATAATTAATGAATCTATAATTTCAAATTGTTATGAACAATTAGGTGATTACTGTAAATATAAGTTATAACATAATATTAGCCAACATTACGGACGGTGTTTTCTCCCACCTGCGAGCTACCAGGTTTTAGGGGCTGTGCCCCTAGGCGAAGGGGTAGCGGACAAGCCAACAAAGCGGAGAGAATCGGTACTGCTTGCAGGGGCGATTCGTGAAGCGACTTGGTTTGGGAGCGTGGGGAAGACTTTCCCCTCCTTTTTACATAAATAAATCTTGCTTTTTACCCGTAAAAATACTATATTTGTAATAATTCTACAAATGTAGGTGTTTTATGGTATTAAAATTATCTTTTAGTAACTTTTATTCAATTAAAGATACTCTTACGGTAGATTTTGAGGCAGCTCGCATTTCTACAGCAGCAACAAAAGAACTGTCTGATAATGTATTTACTCTGGGTAATAAAAAGTATCTTAAATCCATTGGAGTATTTGGTCCTAATGCATCTGGAAAAACGAGCATTGTAAAAGCCTTGTCTTTTTGTATTTCTTTAATCCTTGATTCTTATAGAAATAATGAAGGCGTTAGATTTACTTTTATGCCTTTTAAGTTTGATGGATATCATGAAAAACCTAGTACATTTAGTATCAATTTTATTTGTGATGATACTGAATATGAATATTCATTTTCGCTTAATCGAAAAGAAATTATTTCGGAAAGCTTATACTATTATCCTGGAAAGCGAAAGGCAAAGATTTTTGTTCGCAAAGAACAAGTTGGAAAACCTAAATCTGAAATCTACAGCTTTGGGGACGGATTCTTTGTAAAACCTCTTGATGTTGCGCAGAGTACAGGGCGAAATACTCTTTTTATAAGTCGCGCAAGTCAGATGGACAGAGAGCTTGCAAAAAAGATTTATACATTTTTTATGCAAAACCTTCTTGTGAATATTCCATTAATTCCAAATGATTATGCGGTAAACCTCTTTAATACAAATAAGCCATTGCTCTTGCAGGCTCTTAAAATGGCAGATAGTGATATTATTGATATTGAAGCAAAAAAAGAAAAGGTTACAGTTCCCGTTATGCCGGCATATTTAAATGCAAGGCGAGAAGTTATTCCCGGAATGCCTGCAATGCAGACAGAAACTTATATACGATTTTTAACTTCACACAAGAAAAATCCTGAAATAAAGTTTGATTTGGAACTTGAAGAGTCTGCTGGTACTGTTCAACTCTTTTATATGTTTCTGGCACTTCTTGATGTCTGCAAACATGGCAAAACACTTGTTATTGATGAATTTGATTTGAGTCTTCATACAGAACTTGCAGAATTCATTATAAATCTTGTTCATGCTTCTAAAAATGCCCAGATACTCTTTACAAGCCATAATACAAATCTTATTAGCACAAAAAAATTCCGCAAAGATCAGATTTATTTCACAAATAAAAAAGAGGATGCTTCTACAGATTTCTATTCTCTTTTTGATTTTAAGGATTTCCGTGAAAACATGGATGCCGAAAAAGGCTATCTGCAGGGCAGATTTGATGCTGTTCCTTATGTGGCATCTTCTGTTGAATCAATTCGAAAATTGTTTGGAGAGTGATTATGCCAAAGAACACTCGTCCAAGTAGAAAAATGAAACCTGTTATTCTCGTTTTATGTGAAGGTGAAACAGAAGAATGTTATATTGACTTTCTAAAACAGAAATATCGGTTCCCCATAAAGATTGTTTCTAAAATTGTAGGAAGTAAAATTAATACAAGATTAATCAGACGGTATAAAAAAGAATTGGCATTAACAAACTCAGAAACCATTAATTGCTTTTTAATGTATGATGCAGATGTCCAATCTGTTGTAGATAATCTTATGAACTGTGAAGAAAAACTTTTATTATCTCGCCCTTGTATTGAAGTCTGGTTCTTAGCGCATTCTCAAAAAGTTCCTGTCAAAGATATTTCCAGTGAAGAATGTGTTAATTTACTTAAGAAAGAAAAACCATGGAAAGATTATAAGAAAGGCAAGCTTAACCATAAATCAGCAAGAGATATTATGGAATAAGCGAAAAAGTGCTGGAAATAATATTCAAAATACGCAGTCTATAGAGCACGTTTTTTCTATGTTAGGAAGTTTTATTGATTTTTTAGAAGAAAAGCAATAACCATATCTTTTTTCCAGCTTTCGTGATAGAATTATATTATAGAATCTTAAGGAGAACTGGTTTATGCCCGTCTATGACGAAGCCGCCTATGAAAACGCTTTAATCGACCTCTTTACAAACACGCTCGGTTATACGCATGTATACGGCCCTGACATTGAACGCGACTGGCATTCTCCGCTTTATGATTCTGTTCTTGAAGATTCTATCAGGCGGCTTAATCCTAGCGCGGCACCTGCTGCAATTGACGAGGCACTTCTTAAACTCCGCAATTTTGAAAACGCTGAACTTGTAAAAAAGAATGCTCTTTTTATGGAATACCTTCAGAACGGTATTGAAGTAAGCTATCATCAAAACGGCGAGACTAAATCTGAAATCATCTACATTGCAGACTTTGAAAATGCCGGCAAGCCTGGCGACAAAAACTCTTACATCGTTGCAAATCAGTGGACATTTATAGAAAACTCAAACAAGAGGCCTGACATTCTGCTTTTCTTAAACGGACTTCCTGTCTGTCTTTTTGAATTAAAATCTCCAAGTCGCGAACAGACTGACGCAAGCGAAGCATATACTCAGATCCGCAACTACATGCAGGAAATTCCTTCTATGTTCATTTACAACTGTATTTGTGTAATGAGCGACCAGCTTATAAGTAAAGCAGGAACAATCACAAGCGGCGAAGACCGTTTTATGGAATGGAAAACAAAAGACGGCAATCTTGAATCAAATGCCTTTGCAGATTTTACGACATTCTTTGAAGGCATTTTCAAAAAAGAGCGCCTGCTTGATATCATCAAAAACTTTATCTGCTTTAATAATGAAGGAATTAATTCTTATAAAATTCTTGCAGGCTACCATCAGTATTTTGCAGTAAAAAAGGCTGTGGAGCGAACAAAGCTTGCTGTAAGCGGTGATGGAAAAATTGGTGTCTTCTGGCATACTCAAGGGTCTGGAAAATCTCTTTCTATGGTTTTCTATGCTCACCTTTTGCAGCAGAATATCGACTCGCCGACTATCGTTGTGATTACAGACCGAAACGATTTGGATAATCAGCTTTATACTCAGTTCTGTAATTGCTCAGATTTCTTGCGTCAGGAACCAGTTCAGGCAAAAAGCCGCGAGGATTTGAAAAACCTTCTTGAAGGTCGCAAAGCTAACGGAATTATCTTTACTACGATGCAGAAGTTCGAAGAAGGTGAAGGTGCTTTAAGCGACAGACGAAATATCATCGTAATGGCAGATGAAGCTCACCGCGGTCAGTACGGACTTACAGAAAAAATCAAAACAGTAAAAGATAAAGACGGAAAAGTTTTGCTAGATGAAAAAGGAAACGCGATTGTAAAAACCGTAACTGGTACCGCCCGCATTATCCGCGACAGTCTTCCAAACGCAAGTTACATCGGTTTTACAGGTACTCCTATCAGTCGCGAAGACCGCAGCACCATCGAAGTATTTGGCGATTACATTGATGTTTACGATATGACTCAGGCGGTTCTTGATGGAGCAACCCGTCCTGTTTATTACGAAAGCCGTGTTATCAAACTCAAACTTGATGATAAAGTTCTAGCCCAGATAGATGCAGAATATTCTGCTTTAGCTAACAATGCTGATGAAGAAGTAATCGAAAAGAGCAAGCACGAACTTGGCAAGATGGAAGAAATTCTTGGCCACGAAAAAACTATCAACTCTCTTGTTGATGATATTCTTAATCACTACGAAAACGAACGCCAATATTTGTACACAGGTAAGGCAATGATTGTTGCTTATAATCGTTCTATTGCAATGAAGATTTTTAATCGTATTTTGCAATTGCGACCAAACTGGGCGGGAACAACTTCGCAGGTTACTGTAGGCTCAAAACAGATTACAGTCCCTGGTGATGATGCGCGCATTGCCGTTGTAATGACAGAAAGAAATAAAGATCCTGAAGAATGGCGTGCACTAATCGGCAACAAACATCGCAAGCAGGAACTTGCAACCCGCTTCAAAGATAACGACAGCCCTCTTAAAATTGCCATAGTCGTAGATATGTGGCTCACCGGCTTTGATGTTCCGTCTCTTGCTACAATGTATGTTTACAAACCAATGGAAAGCTACAACCTTATGCAGGCAATCGCTCGTGTAAACCGTGTTTTCAAAGATAAGGAAGGTGGTCTTGTTGTTGATTATGTCGGAATTGCAAGTGCACTCAAACAGGCCATGAACGACTACACTGTCCGAGACCGCCAGAACTACGGTGAAATGGATGTTGCAAAACGAGCTTTCCCTAAGTTCCAGGAAAAACTTGAAATCTGCCGCGATCTTTTCTTTGGTTATGATTATACACCATTCTATGAAGGTTCAGACTTACAGCGTGGTATGACAATCAGTGGAGCTGTAAACTTTATTGTTGCTCCAGATAAAGAAGATCAAAAACAGGCATTTATAAAAGAAGCCTTAATGCTCAAACAGGCACTTTCTCTTTGTTCATCTATGGTAAAAGAGCACATGCGCCTTGAAGCTGCCTTCTTGGAATCTGTCCGCGTTCTTGTAATTCGTATTTTATATAATCCATCTGGCAAGAAATTTTCTCTCAAAGAAATCAATGACCGCATAAATGAACTTCTCAAACAATCAGTTAAATCAGATGGTGTTATAAATCTTTTCTCTGATGTTGGTGAAAAAGTAAATCTCTTTGACCCTACCTTCCTGGAAAATATTTCAAAGATGAAAGAAAAGAATCTCGCTGTAGAAATGCTCAAGAAGTTGATTGATGAACAGGTAAAAGTTTACAAGCGCACAAACCTCGTAAAATCAGAAGCCTTCAGCGAACTCATCCAGCAGACATTGAACCGCTACTTAAACGGAATGCTCACAAACGAAGAAGTAATTCAGGAACTTCTTCACCTTGCAAAAGAAATGCTGCACGCAAACGAAGAAGGAAACAAACTTGGCCTCACAGACGAAGAACTTGCTTTCTATGACGCACTCACAAAACCAGAAGCCGTAAAAGATTTTTATTCAAACGAAGACCTTGTTGCCCTCACAAAAGAACTGACCGAAACACTCCGCAAAAACAAAACAATCGACTGGCAGAAAAAAGAATCCGCCCGAGCAAAAATGCGCATGATTGTAAAAAAGCTTTTGAAAAAATACAAATATCCGCCAGAAGGCCAGGAAGATGCTCTTAAAACAGTTATCAGCCAGTGCGAGCTTTGGACAGATAATGTCGCAGATTTTGATGAAGCATATAAGACAGTTTCGTATTCAATAAATGATGACTATGGAATGTTGAAAGCGGCAGAACCAAATCCTGATTACGGAAAGTAAAAAATTCCCAAAATTTTGGGAGACTGTAAAAAGCACAACGGACTGAATTGTTCCCCAACATGCACCGGTGGATACTCGTTCCCTATGAACGGCGGTGCTTATAAGAAATGCAAAAATATGGCTTTCTTTCATTCATTGGAAGAAAGAAATTTTGCCGCCATCAGAAATTTAGTTGAAGCAGAAATCGACTATGTTGAAAGAGAATAAAATTTTTTATTTTCTCTGTAAAGAACCCGACAACTGCCTATTTAACTCTAAATAATCAAAGACCGCTTACATTGTGTAGGCGGTCTTTCCATCTTTATTTATCGTTATATTCAGTGAGTATACAGGCTCTCACGGTTCTCGGCGAAAAAGATGGCGGGTAGAAATATTATAATTGTGATGTATAATAGGAAATCAGGAGAAAGATAAATCGGAATTTGACGATTCGGTAAATTTTTCTACTTGAAAAATCGGACAGATTCCAGTCTTTAAATTAGTTTAATCAAATCAGAAGGTGTATTGTTTTATGAAAATACAATTAAGAGAACTTAATAAGGATAACTGGCTTAAAACAGCAAACCTATCGGTGTCAGAGCAGCAAAAGGATATTTTTCCTATTCCAAATATTTATTGGCTGGGAATAAGCAGATATGAAGAACATACTACCCTCTATGCTATAATGTTCGATGAGATTATTGTTGGGCTTATCGGTCTGGGCTATGATGAGGACGGTATTTCAGGATATATTAACCCGCTTATGATAGATACAAAATATCAGGGAAATCATTATGCTGAACAGGCAATGGCCATTGCAATTGATATTTTGAAGAATGATTACAATGTAACGAAAATCCATCTTGGGCATCGTAAAACAAACATTGTCGCAGGAAAACTATATGAAAAATTAGGCTTTAAAGTGACTGGAGAAGATGAACAGGATTATTTCCGAACAAAAGACCTGTAAGCTTTAATTTGAGAAATAATACAAATCGGAATTTTTACATATATAGGGAGGTTTTCGTGATAGTAACAAAATCAGTTATGGAGCATATTTCTACATTGGTTAAAATATCAAAAAGTGCATTTGAGAGTGATATAGAAGTTGGTGCATCGTCAATTGGTGGGCCGCCCGAATATGATTCTGTAAAATGGCATGTGGAAATGATGAAGGAAGGGCATTTATTAACTGCAATTGATGGTAATGAAATTATTGGTGGAATAATTATCTTTGCGGATACTAATGATAATTCGGTTATGTATATCGGGAGGCTTTTTGTTTCGCCGGATTATTTCCGAAAAGGTTATGGAAGTCAGATAATGAAGTTAATTGAAAACATGTATCCCAATATTACTACGTGGAAACTAGATACTCCCGTTTGGAATATCAGAACGAACCGCTTTTATAAAAAAATAGGATATGTAGAGGTTGGCAGAGATGCAGAAAGCGTTTACTTTCAAAAGTCAATAGGTACTTAAGAGGTGAGATAAGTGAAACTTCAATTTCTACAACACGGCGAGGTTTCATCAGTCGCTGGACTACAACGTGCCTGATGAAATGTATAAATGCTTCCAGTACAATGAACAGGAAAGGAAAAAGGCTGCATAATTTTTTACACCTTAAACCTGTAAAAATTTTGTGTTGACTAAATAGCGCATTTTACTAAAACTATCAAACAAATATCAAAAATTTTACTTGCAAGATCATGTTCTGTACTTGCTTGTATTATTTCAAAAGTTCGCTTGGTCGTGCTTAATTCTATTTCTTATTTTTATATGCATATCCAAAATTAATTGGAGGAGATGTTACAGAAATATATTCAAATACATCCTGACTATTATTTTTTAGTCCATGAATATCTCCGTCAGCAAAACGAACTACATCACCAGGTTCGAATATTTCTTCTTTGTTATCTGCAAGAAGTAAAATCCCTTTTCCATTTACGGCGATCCATATTTGTTCCGAAGTATCATGTTTATGCCGAGGTTGTTCATTATCGGGCTGAACCAATACTCTTGTGATAGTAATTCTTTCGGATTTACTATTTTCTGGATTCAATAGCTGAAATGATTCAACACCAGGATTGCTTAAAATTTTAATTTTGGATTTTTTTATTATTTCCATTTTCAATCTCCGTGCCCCAGTGCGGGCGTCCACATAACATAATCTTAAACAGTTTGCGGCTTGTCCGCAAATCTGCTTTGAAGATGGTGTTATGTGCAGTTTTATGCATAAGCGTACATTTTTATTATTTAAAATTTTGAAGCGTTTTATTTTTTGAAATATTATGGTTTAAAAAATGTATTAGCATTTACAATTCCAAATCTACAATTTCCGATTTGTATTACTCGCCATCATGAAAATCAAGATAAAGTTGACCATCAGGAATATTTATTACATATACCCAGCCATTTTCATCTGTTTTTGTGTGGATTTCAAACTCTTCATCTTCATGAATTACATATATTACGCACTTTCGGTTTGAAATTGGTTTTCCAGTGAAATTATTCATGAACTGAGTCTTTATCCAGTTTTTTCCGTCCAGAGTGATGTTCTTTGCGATGAGAGGTGAATGAAGTATTTCATCCGAATCGATTTTCTTAGGACGACGTGCTGAATCTTTTTCCGCTTTTTCTGGTTTTGTAAGTATGTTTATATAACTAATATTTTCTTCAGAATATATAAAAGAAATCAGAAAATCCTGAGATTCATAGAATATTGCATATCCATTGTCCGTCCACCCATTAGGAAAGTCCTCAAGTACAACGTTTTTCGGCTTTCCTACGTATTTTCCAAGAAACAAATCATCTGTTTGACTAAATATTTCCACAGTATCGATTGTCCACGAACGATTTTTTACATATTTTATCCTGTAGATAAATTCCTCAGCTCCGCACGTAATGGTACAGGCTTCTCTCCAGCCGTGTTTTTTGTCAAATGCATCCGTATCCTTTGGACCGTGCACTTCGTATTCAGGTTCTTTGCCGAAATAATCACTGTAAGATGACAGGATTCCTTGATGTGCATAATCAAAAATCGTTTTTCCTGCGTCAGAACTTTTAAGACCTCTGTTCGTTGCACATGAAGCAAAGATACTTATCAGCATAAGTGCCGAAAGTATGTTAATTATGATTTTGTTTGTTTTCACTATTCCTCCGTACACCAGTGGTGCATCCACATAACAATGGGTTGTACCGCAGCGGGCTTGACCCGCTGTCGGCTACGAACCTTTGAAAATCATTAAGGCCCCAGGTTTATCATGCTAAGA
>SAMEA3663136__coassemble_172_pt1 | contig 14682 bp, 11 predicted proteins | sample SAMEA3663136__metabat2_low_PE_008 | metagenome-assembled genome bin SAMEA3663136 (sample SAMEA3663136) | pig gut metagenome | biome: pig gut; feature: pig-associated habitat; material: faeces | place: Denmark | collected 2012
CTTGCTGTAAAGTTTCTCTTAAAAGTTCTGCATTTCTGTATTTATAAAAATCTGTATTTTCAGAACTTATGCAAATTTCCTGCAATTCATTCAATAATTTTTCCAGATTGAAATTTAATGGAACTGAATGAAGTTTTAAAATCTTCGGAAATTCCGTTTTCTGCGGATTTTCTTCTTCAAGCCACAAAGGTTCTGTAAGTCTTTCTCCTTTGCGCGCACCTGTAAATTGAATTTCAATGTCTTTGTACGGTTCAAGCCCGCTGAACGAAATTATATGTTCTGCCAAATCTTTTATTTTTATCGGTTCACCCATATCAAGCAGATATGAAAAACCGTTTTTTCCTACTCCGCCGGTCTGGAGCACTAAAGAGCATGCTTCAGGAATTGTCATAAAAAATCTTTCCATACGCGGATCAGTTACAGTGACAGGACCACCGTTTTTTATCTGTTCCATAAAAAGCGGAAGAATCGACCCTCTTGACCCGAGCACATTGCCAAACCTTACAAACATAAAATCCTGCTGACTGTCCTTTACTTTTTCAGACGCCTCAAGCAAAAGTTTTTCGCACAGGAATTTTGAAGCACCGTAAACAGATACAGGGGAGACCGCCTTGTCAGTTGAAATCAGGACAAATTTTTTTACATTGAATTCAATGCTTGCATCCAATAAATTTTTAGTTCCAAAAACATTGTTTTCAATTACGGCAACCGGGTTTTCTTCCATCAGCGGAACATGCTTGTAAGCGGCGCAATGAAAAATAACATCGCATTTAGTATGCGAAATAATGTAGCGCACGTATTCTCTTTCTTTCATATCCCCGATAATCGGAACGACAGTTGCTTTTTCACCGACACCTTCCTGCTGCAAAAGCTTTAATTCCCTGTTTATCTGATAAATTGAATTTTCACCGTGCCCGAAAAGATAAAGCCGTTCCGCACCTCCAGACAAAAGCTGCCGCGCAAGTTCTGAACCGATTGAACCGCCAGCGCCAGTTATTAAAACGCGCTTCCCTCTGAGATATGCAAGGCTTTCTTTTAGAGAAATAGTAACAGGTGTCCTGCCTAAAATGTCAAGCGGGTCAATTTCTCTTGCTTGAACAAAATGCGCAGTGCCATTTACGACCTGACTTATGCTCGGCAGAATTTTAATGTTTTTAAAACCACTGTTTACAAGAACTTCGTAAATTGATTTTATTTTTTCAACGCCTGCACTTGGAATTGCAATGACAGCTTCGTCATCACCTGTTGAACGGATAATAGGCGCTACATCTTTTATAGGACCGAGTATGCGTATTCCGTCTATATCTTTACCTATTAAATCCTTGTCATCATCTAAAAATGCCGCAATATTCCCAAAAATCTTTTTCCGTTTTATATCGCTGGCAATCATCTGACCGGCAAAACCTGCCCCGATTATATAAACTTTTGCATTTTTTTTCTTAATCATGAATTTACAAAGTTAAAAGAACTTTTCCCCACCTGCCTTAAATCATATCATATAAAGCTGCTTTCTTCAATTTGAATTTGTCAAAATAATTTTCTAAACTTCAAAATGCAAATGCCGATATTAAATCTGTATACAGAGGTTTCTATGAAATTTTGCAGAAAATTTATTTTTTTGATGTTGTTTTTGACTGGGAATATAGTAAGTGCAAAATCTTTTTCTCTTCAAGTCATTCAAAAAAACGGAGCTGAAAACATTGTTTATAACGCATCATATTTAGTTGAACAGACAATTATGGACTATTTTTTCGAAAATGCTTACATAGTTTCCAATAGTCCTGTAATTATCGAAAAGAAAAATGAAAGTATAACTGCGGAACTTCAAAAGTCTTTTGATGCTGCTCAGGAAGGTTGTCTTGATTATATTATAGAAGCAACTATTTTTTATAATCTGGAAAATTCAAATAATCCCGAAGAAGCGCTTATTTCAAACATTGATAAAATCGAATGGAAAGTCTTTTCCTTAAATGACAGGCAATTAATAGCCAACGGAAAATCTGTTCCGCAAAAATATAGAAACGATGATGAAAGTCTTGTGTTTTTTGCAAACGAAATTGCACAGAACATACAGAAAGTAATAGAAACAAAGGGTGGTCGCAAATGAAAAAAATACTTAGTTTAATTTTGACATTTTGTGTAGGAATTGTTTTTAGTTTTGCAAATCCTTCTCTAGACGGAAGGGCAGTTGTTGCTGAAAACGGAGTTTTCCCTCCCGGATTATTTGCAAAAACTGTTGGTTATCTTCCTGGAGATACTATAAGCGTAACTAATCCTGCTAACGCACAGAATATTGACATTCTTGTAATCGGGTCGCTTGATCCGTCTGAGGGCGTTGCAATTATGTTAAGCCCTGAAGCAGCTGATTGCCTTCAGATAAAAAAAGATTCCAACATGGTTGTAAAACTTACAAAGCGCTCAGGTGAACTTGACGAAAACGTTTCAGGAACTTGCGTATTATCTCAGTCTCCAGTTGCAGTTCAAAAAACAGAAGAATCTGTTTCTCAGCCGGAGTTCAATTCTGCTGATAGCGAAAATGTTACTGACGAAGAAATCCTTGACGTTGCAGAAAACGAACTTGTCAGAGATGAACAGATTGAACAGCCGATTGCAGATGCAGTTCCTTCTGATGCCACAGAAGACGTTGTTTCAGAAGAAAATATTATAGAAGATCTCGTTCCTGAAGAAGAAATCGCAGAAGAACAGATTGCAGACGACCAGATTATAGCTGAATCTGAAGAAATCATTTCCGTTGCAGAATCAGACGACGAAATTCTGCAGGAATATAGCCAGCCGGAAGAATTTGTAGAAAGTGAAGAAATCCCTGAAAAATTTGCCGAGTCTGATGACGTTCCTGAAGAAATCATTGCAGAACAGTTCCCTGTTGACGAACTTGATGAATTTGACGAAATCGTTGACAGTGACGAGACAGAAACTGAAACTGAAGTTGAAACAGAAGAAATTGCCGCTGTTCAGGATACTGCAGAACCGGAAGAAGTAATTTCAGAAGAAGAAATAGAAGAAATCCCTGAAGAAGTACTCCCTCAGGAAGAAATCGTACAGGAAGAACCGCTAGAAGACGAAATCCCTGCCGAGCAGAGAAGTGTAGTTGCAGACAATTATATTCCACCAGAAGAAGAATCTGTAACAGAAGACGAACTTCCTCCTGAATATCAGGAAGAAAAACCGCTTCCTGTCGTAAAAGACGATTTTGTTCCGCCAGAACAGGAATCAGTTGCAGAAGATGAACTTCCGCCGGAAGAACAGCTTGCAGAAGAAACAGAAACGGCAGAAGAAATCCCGGAAGAGCTTGCATTAGAAGAAGATACTCAGACAGAGGAAGAAGTTGCATACGTTCCAGAATCTGAGTCAGTAGAAGAGGAAATGCTTCCGCCAGAAGAAGTTTTACAGGACTCTGTTATTGCAGAAACTACAGAAATTGCAGAAACAGAAGCAGTTTCAGATTCAGAAGATTTTGAGGCAATTGTTTTAGTTCCGTCAGAAGAAAACCCTCCTGCCGTATCAGAAAAGGTTGCAGTTGAATCTTCAGAAAACAAAGTTTCAGAATCAGTCAAAGTTGAACAGGACATTGTTGCATTTTATGAAGAACCTGTAAAACCCGAAGAGCAGGCAAAAACAGAACAAAAGACAAAAACATCTGTATCGCAGAGTTACAAAGTAATCGAGTCTTTGCCTAAGGGAAGTTATTTTGTTCAGCTTGCAGCATACAAGAATCAGGAAAATGTGCAGAACATTCTTGAAAAATACGGAAGCAAATATCCGATTTCAGTACAGGAATCAAACGGTAAAAAGATTGTTCTTGTAGGACCTCTTTCTGTCGATGAATATGGAACTGTCTTACAGCGCTTTAAGGCATTCGGTTTCAAAGATGCTTTCTTAAGAAAAGGAAAATAAGTTTCAAAAAAAAAGCTGTCGCAATGACAGCTTTTTTTGCGCGTTTTATGGAGATGGGGGGAATTGAACCCCCGTCCGAAGAAGCGACACAGTTACGTCTACAGGTTTATTAGTGCGAGGTAATTGTCGGGAAACGGTAGCAGCACTACAAGCGTCGTCTCCGTATTTTGATAAAAAGTCCTGCATAAAGACCAAACACGATATGCAGCAAGCCTTGGTTTGTGACAGTAATTCTAATTGCTCAAAGCGGCGCAACTAAAATACCGGCTCAAAACTGCTTACGCAGCAAGAGCAAACTGTGAATTATCTTCGCCAGTTAAATTGTTTTGTCTGTTTAGAGAACAGGCAACGAACCTCACCTGCAATAAAAGCATCATCTAAATCGTCGAAACCGGTGCACCCCCAAAAATAAGAGTTAAATCAATATTAAAGTAATAAAATAACCCGTTAATGTCAATAAAAAAAGCTGAATAAAATTAAACTTGTAATTTATATTTTAGCCTTATTCTTTACTTTCTGCACCTGAAAATTTCGTACTGAAATAAGCAAGGCAAAAACCAGCTGCTATGCTCAAAATCCCTGTAGTTACAGAGAAAAAAGTAAATTTAAAACTTGCAGGCATCAGTATCACGACAGAACCCGCTATAAGTCCGAGAATTACAGCATATGTATAATGCGGAATTTTGTCCAGCAGCATTCTTATCAGTTTTGCACCGAATAAAAGTCCTGATACAATTCCTATTCCTGCAGGTATAAGAATCGCGCATGCAGGCAAAAAAGTAGCTTTATCAGATAAAGCCGAAATTGCAGTAATTACAGTCTTGTATATGCCGAAAATCAGCATTGTAAGCGAACCGCTTATTCCCGGAATAATCATTGCAATAGCCGCTATAAATCCGCCAAAAAAAAGCCTTATTGCAAGCGGAACTGTCAAAGCCGGTAAAATCTGGCTTTCTTTTGCGGCAGCCTGCATCTGTGGTGAAGTTCCTGAAAAAGCAATGATTAAAACAAAACCGAGTATAATGCAGACAATCTGAAAAACAAGCTTTAATATGCCTGATTTTTTTTCTGACTGTACAGGCTGTTTGTTTTTAAAAGTGTATTTTACAAGAAGGGGAATGCTTCCGAGTATCAGACCTGAAAAAAACAGGTTAGTCTGAACAGGTATTTTTTCGTATAAAAAGCAGATTGCCTTACTAAAAATTAAAATGCCTGATGCCATTCCGAGTAAAAACGGAATGATAAATTTCCTGTTTTTTACTAATTTTTTTATGTTTAATGTAATGGCATCGACAAATTTGTCATATACATTAAAAACGACTATTAATGTTCCCCCAGAAACTCCAGGTATAACATTTGCAATTCCAATAAAAATTCCAATAATAAACGTTTTAATAATTTCTATCATAAGTAAATTATAAACAAAACTGAATTTTGTAGCAATATAAAATTCAGCCAATATAATTTTACGGAATACAGGCAAACTAGACAAAATAACCCATTAAAACAAAATTCCTTTGACTTTAATGGGTTATTTCTATGCAGATAGAAATATAGAAAAGTACTATATTATAATAAGCAAAATATCAGATTAAAAAATTAATGATGCTTTTGCTGGAACCTTTTGAGCATTGCTACACCGTTCTTTTTGCCGTTATAAACAAAGCCACCGTCCCAGTATTCAAGCGCTGCAAACAAAGCATTACCACCATCCTGATCGTCACTCTGTTTGGTTCTGAAAGATACAAAATTTGAAAGCATTTCATAATTCTGTTTATGAAGTGCTTCGATTCTGTTTCTGTTAAATTCGTTCCACTTATCTAAATCTTTAAAGCCTTCGCCTTCATCTTCTACAATGATGTGTGCATGAGTAGGACTAAAAGAATACCAAACAGTTACTTTTTTATTTACATCACAGTTGTTTCCATGTTTTACGGCATTTTTAATTACTTCTGAAATTTGCTGTTCAAGAAGGTTCAGCTCTTTGATTTCTGTAGGTGCAGACTGAACAATCAGCAGTGTAAAATATCTGATTTGCCTGAAATCTGAAGGAAATTCCTTTTTGAGCATATTTGTTTTGTCGAACAACGGGTCATTGTCATCAGAGCGCAATTCTTTTATTGTTTCCATCTTGTTACCTCAAATTTACTATTCTTTAATCATTAAAAGGGCTTCTTCAACACTATTGGCAATAGGGAAGTATCCCATAAGTTTTGTAAGTTCAATAACTTTTTTTACTGAGCCGTGAACATTTGAAATAGCGAATTTTAGATTCATTTTTTTCATTGTGGAACATATATAAATAAGTGCGCCAATTCCAGAAGAGTCAATGTAATCTACCTGTTCAAGATTGATAATAAAATTCTTGACGTTTTTTTCAAGCATTTTCATTACCAATTCTTTTAATTTGTACGAATTGTACAAGTCCATTTCGCCATTTACATCGATAATGTAAATCTCTCCATTTTTTCGTATTTTAAGTTCCATAACAGAAGCTCCTTCCCATTATTTGATTTTGATAACCATAAGGGACTGGTCATCATGTTGTGCCGTAGCACCGCAAAAGTTTTTTAAATCATTCTTTATTTTATTAGCTATTTCTTTGCCATCTAAAGAATGACACTTTTTAATTACCTGTTCAAGATTTTGTCTGGAATACTGATGTCCGTCGCTATTTAAAGCTTCGAGTAAACCATCTGTACAGGTAATAACAATATCACCAGAATTAACTGATATATTATTATCGGCATATTCTGTATTTTTTTCAACACCAACAGGCTCTTGAGAACCAGAAATTTCTTTAAAAGTTTCAGTCTGACTGCTATAAATGAAAATCGGGTTAGTTCCTCCTGATGCAAATTGAATTTTGCTGTTTACGCTGTCGTAAATCAAAAGGGCAACACTTGCAAAATGGTCAACAGTATTGTTCTCAGAAGAAATACCCCTGTTTGCCCAGCTTAAAATTGTGCCTGCAGACTGAGTCGTATTGATTATGAGTCGGAGCATAGCCCTCAACTGTAACATAATGCTCATTGAATTCAAACTCTTCCCTGTAACGTCTGCCATTACAAATGAAATCCTGTCCTTTCTCGAAACCATTACATCGTAATAGTCGCCGCATATATTTTCGGCAGGATTAAAGACAGTTCCAATTGAAATACTAGGAATTGCCGGCAATTTTGCAGGAATAAGAGATTTTTGAATATTATTTGCGATTTCACCTTCTTTTGCAAGGCTGAATCTTTCTACAATTTCATTGTGAATTGAAGTTGACTTAACGGCAGCTGCAACAAACTCCCCGAGTCGTTTTGCACAGTCAAATTCTGCATCCGTAAAAGCACCGTTTTCAAAGTTCTTTGAAAGAGCCATTACACCGATTGCACTGTCGTTTACGCAAAGCGGAACAAAAATATATGCGCCGCATTTTAAGAAATCTTCGTCGCCGTTTTTAACAATGCGTGGATCTTTATCAGGTTCATTTATAAGCACAGGCTGCCTGTTTTCCAGTACAGAACCGAAAATATTGTCTTTCAAAGGGAACTGCATATAGCGCATGTTCATTTCGACGCGCTGCTGCTTGTGCGGAATATTGTCAGGCAATTGATAAGGCGGAATAAAAGTTCCCGTAAGGTTTTTTACGTTGAGAAGGTCTTCAAAGTCATCAAGGATAACTGTCAATGCACCATCTGCATGCGTAAGTTCAATTATTTTTTTACCAAAACTTTCAAGAAGCGGAGGCAACCCCTGCGGATTGTTGAAAGATTCTGCCATTGTATAAATAAACTGTCTGTTTACGTCAAGCAGAGATATGTCTTCGTCCTGATATACGATGTTCAGGCGTTTTTGAGTTACTGTGTTAACAGCATTTGCCGTTCCTTTTGCATTGCGTTCTTCCTGTTTTTGAATTCCTTTTAGAACTGCGTATGGAACCATAAGCAGAGCAGCAATCAGCAGCGTAAAATACAGGTAGAGAGGTTCTTTCATAATGGCGGTAAATACCATTCCTGCCATTAAGGCTAAAAGTGCAAAAAAGAAGACAAAACTTACTTTTGCAGTTTTTCTGACCATTATGACAATAAGGAATATAAAGACTAAAAGTGTTAATGCTGCGGCAGCTAGCAAAGGTATATACGCGAAGGCACTGTCAATCAATTTATTTTTACTCCCATAAAAAGTCAAGAAGATTGTTTCAACAATCGATTGACTTTTTACGCTGTTCCGTAATGTAATGAGGAACAGCAGTTCAATAATAAGTTTGCAACGCAAACTTAGGTAAGATAAAGCCGCGCTATTTTAGCGGTTTTATCTTACATCTCCCATAAAAAATACTTATATAGATTTTATCATAACAAATTATAGCCGTCAAGAAATACTTTTTTTTGTGCTGAAGTTTTATTGCATTGTGCTGTCGCCTGAATTATTGCTGTCAGCAGTTCTTGCAGAATCAATATTATGAGCAAGCAGCAGTTTTTTGACGTTATTTATGATTCTGTGAACAAATCCTTTTCCGTAAGTTCTCGTAAAGTCTTCTGCCATTAAATCTATCGGATAGCTTTCTCCGAATTTCTTTTTTAAATCGTCCCAGTATTTTATCATCCATACGTAAAGGTCGCTTATAGTTCTATGCTTAAATTTGCGCATTATTCTAGCATCGTTTATGACTTGAACTACAGGCATGTAAACTGTATTGAACCAGGACAAAACTGCGTCATTCATTGAAATTTCTGTTTTCTGGTTCATGTTTATGTAATATTTATGAGTTAAAATATGATTATAGATTACGTCATATTGTCCGGCAGTCGTAAAATCAAGGCACCAGTAATCTGTAATGTCTCCAAAATTGGTTTCTGAATAAAAAACTCTTTTTTCGTAATTTATAATTTGTGATAAAAGGTATTTCATAGAATTGCCGGGTTTCAGCTTTATTTCGCTTTGGAGGCTTACGACTTCTGCGTCGATAAATTCAATTCCGCGTGCTTTTGCAACTGAAATACGGTGGTTTCCGTCCCGGGCAAAATACAGACCGCCGAGTTCATATAAAGTAACTGGCGGAAGCGTAATGTTCTGCAGATGTGCTTTGTCAATACTTTCCCAGCGTGCTTTTAAATGCGTATTTTTCGGGAAAAACTGGTTGTCAAAATCCTTGTACCGGCCTTCGCTTCCGACGATTAATTTTACAGGAACTGTCTGCATTCCTTTGTAAGTTTCGTTATTTGGTTTTAGAATTTTCTTTAAGTCTGAAAAAGAAATTAAGCTTGCTTCTTCTGGCGTAAGAAAATGCTGGATTTCATTTATTAAGGCTTTGTTTCTTGCTTTTGAAAAATCATCATCAGTTTGTTCACTAAAAGATAATGTTCTCATAGAAATTTCTCCTGTTTTTTTTAATCTGTAATAATTTGAATTTCTGATAAGTCCGTAACTGGAAGGTCAATTACATAATGACCATACGCATTTACAACAATAGTATTTTCGTAAACAGAAATTCTCGGTTCACTCTGATCATACAGGTGAATATGACCATGAACCATATAAGTCGGTTTATATTTTTTTATGAATTTATTAAAGCATTTAAATCCTTTGTGGCAATTGTCCTCATGATCATGAATATGGCGCGGTGTCGCATGCGTTAAAAAAATGTCAAGATAACGACCATATTTTAGTTTGTTATATAGAAGTTTCGGAATCATTTTTAAAAGCTTCATTTTCATCTGTTTTTCGGTATACTGGCATAACCCGTGGTTGTAATCCCGTGAACCTGAGATTCCTGCAATTAAAAGAGGAGTAGGTTTTGTTTTGTCAGGGGGATTCCACAAGAGGTCATGAGCTGTAATTACTTTAAAGCCTGCATAATATGCTCCGACATAATGTTCTTCTGCATTGCAGATGTTGTCATGTGTTTTCGGAATGTCTGTATGATAATATTTGTATTCCTGCAGATTATGATTTCCAAACACAAAATATGTCGGTTTGTTCAGCGTACTTACAATAAAATCTATGTAGTCCATCGGAAGGTCGCCTGCGCATAAAACACAGTCTATTTCACAGAACAGCTCTTTGATTGCGTAATTATAAATGAAAGGATCTACTTGATCTGAAACTATAAGTATTTTCATTTGTGCTACTTCACGGCTTTATCAAGAAGTTTTTCAAGGCTTTCTTTGTTTACAAGTTCGCACGGCCTGTTTTCTGCAGCTGCAATTGCACTTCTGGTAAATCCAGAACTTGAACAGATAAATGCTTTTGAACAGTTTTGCGATTTTATTTCGTCAAGTGTTTTTCTGACGATAAAGTCTTCCAGAGGGTCTGTTTCCCTAAAGAATTTTATTAAAAATGCCTGTTTTCTGATGCTCCTCCAATCTGCATCTTTTGCTTCCGTTGCAAGAATCTGACAACCCCATTTTTGCATCGTAATTTGCTGCGGTTCAAGTTTTATTCCTGCAATGCATGCATTTTTGCATATCTGGAGAAAATTTTCTTCTGAACTTGTCAAGTATTCTTTTAAGCTGTCATTTGCCTGTAAGTCTTTGTACTCAGAAAGTTTTGCAGCGACATCCCTAAATGAATGATTTTTCGCATAAATTAATTCCCACTGTTCGATGGCTTTTTCGATTTTGCGCGTTTTTTCGTAACAGCTTGCAAGAAAATATCTTGCATAGATCGTTTCCTGTTTTTCTGAATCTTTGACAGAAGAAATTGCACGTTCAAAACAGTTGATTGCATTGTCGATACTGTTTCCTGCCATATAACATGTTCCGCATTCTATAAGGGCTTTCTGACGGAACTCAGAATCCCTTTGGGCTTTTTCAAATGCCTTTACAGCACCAGGAAAATCTTTGTTTTCTTTTAATATTTTTCCAAGATAATAGTATGATGAAAAAGTTTCTGGACTTAACGAAATTGCAAGGTCAATTTCTTTTTTTGCTTCCTGAAGCTGTTTTGCCCTAAAAAGCAGAAGTCCCATTGCAGCGTGTGCCTTTACATGGCGTTTATTCAGCTTGATTGTCTTGTCATAAAAACCTAAGGCAGCATCTGATTTTCCTTTAGTTTCGTAAATCCGTGCGACATTGTAAAAATTCTCTGCATCACGCGGATTTAATTTTGTAAGCAGAAGATACTGTTTGAGCGCTTCGTCAGGCTGATTGAATTTTGTATAAAGAGGAGCAATTTCCTGCCGGAATTCCAGTTCTGAGAGATTTGCATCAAAGACAGCATGCTGGTCGACATATTTAAGTTCCATTAGTGCAAGTTCACTTTTATTGTCTTTTAAATATGCTTTTCCAAGATAATAATGCGCAAGATAATTCTGAGGATCTTTTTGAATGATTGCTTTTGCATTTTTTATTGCAGATGAAATTTTGCCCTGTTTAATCAGTTTCTGCAGGCTTTCTATCTTTTTTGGAGATACGACAGACTTTACCACAAAAAACAATAACAGAAAAACTGCTGCTGCAAGTACAAAAATCAGAATAATTGAACCGATATTCATTATAACTCTCCAGCGTTATTTAACTTATTGACAATGTATTGAAAGAAAAAAATATTTATGAGATTATGTCATATATGAAAGGTTTTTACAAGAGATTTATAATTTCTGTTCTTTTTATATGTAATTCATTCTCTATAAATGCTCAGCAAATGTCGCCGGGCATAAAGAGTTTTGTTCAGAATGACCCTGCATCAGCGATTCCACTTCTGGAAAAAGAATTGCAGTCAGAACCTTCTTCTCTTGATGTCTATAATTATCTGGGATTGGCATATTCTCAAACAGGCAATTATTCAAAGGCTGCCGAAGTTTTTGGGAAAGGAATTTCAGTTCCAGGAACTAATAAAAAAGTGCTGTATTACAATCTTGCAAATGCCTGCTATAAGCTTGAAGATTATCAAAAAGCCGTTGATTCCTATTCAATGTCTATTGTTGCTGATTCTTCTTTTGCAGAACCGTATCTTAACCGTGCAAATGCATATTTAAAAATGAACGATATCGACAAATGTATTTCTGATTACGTCAGGTATCTTGAGTTAAAGCCTGATGATCCGCAGGAACCTAAAATCCGCCGGCTTCTTGTTCTTTTAAACGAAGAAAAAGAAATCCGCCTTGCAGAACAGAAACGTAAGGAAGAAGAAGCCCTGCGATTAAAGCAGGAAGAAGAACGTCTTGCACAGGCAAAAGCCGAGCAGGAACGCCTTGCAGAACAGAAACGGCTTGAAGAAGAAGCCCGCCGTAAAAAACTTCTTGAAGATGTAGCAAATTCTTTAAAGCAGTCATCTGATACGACTAATATTACTGCTGGCGCTGAAGAAGTTTTAAATTATTATGATGAATCTGAAATTGACTGAAAAAAAATTATAAAATCGTTATTAAGAGGTGAGGGAAATGCCACGAACAAAAAAGTCAGAACTTGAAAATAGCCCTGAAAAAAAAGCAGCTTCTAAAACTGCATCTAAAACAAGTCAAAACAAAACGCCTGCAAAAAAGCCTGCTGAAAAAAAATCAGTAACAAAAACTGAGTCCCCAAAAGGCAGTACAAAAAAAACTACTTCAAAAACTTCTGCTAGAACTTCAAAAACTTCTGTTTCTGCATCTGCAAAACCAAAATCAAAGCCAAAAACTGCAGTTAAAAAAGCTCCTTCAAAAACATCTGCTTCAACGCAGGAAACTAAAGCAGTCAAGACACCTAAAGCAATCACGACAGCTAAAGCAGTCAAGACTGCTAAAGCAGTCTCGGAAGAAAACCTTGATTTTCAGATTGAACAGCGCAACAAAGAAATTGCTGCCTTACTAAAAGATTATTCAACAGAAGCCGAAATCTCTGAAAAGCCTGCAGAAAAAAAGCCCGGCATACAGAATTCAGCATTTTTTAAAAAATATTTTAAAATTGCCGCCTCCGTTCTTGTTCTTATCATAATCCTTTTGCTTGTCATTGGCAGATGTTCAAATTCAGGCGGAAATGCTTTTGAAAAAGAAAGGCAGAATACGATTTCACTTGTAAAAAAATATATGGACAAAGGTCAGTATGAACCTGCAATGGATTTGCTGAACGGTCTGCTTATAAAAAATGCAGATGACGAAGAAGTGCAGGAATTGCTTGACAGATTAATTGAACTTAAAGCAATTAAAGATGCAGAAAATTCTGCAATGGCAAACGGAATGTCAAACGGCTCTGTTCCGTACGACATAAATATTGACACGAACGGAATTACAAATGCTTTCCGTGATTCAATCGATTCTATGAGCAAGGAACTTTCTGCGGCAAACGAGGCAAATGCAAAGAACCAGGAAGTAATAAACAGACTTCTTGAAGCTCAGCGTCAGGAGGAACTTGAACGCCAGAGCCAGAAAAAAGCTCTCGAAGAACAGAAAGCAAAAGAAGCAGCAATTCAAAAAGCTCAGGAAGAAGAACTTGCAAGGCAGAACAAAAAAAATGCCGAAAAGATTGAAAAAATCAATGAACTTATTACGCTCGGAAATGCCAGCCTTAATACAGGCAAAAATGATGATGCAATAAAAAAGTACGAAGAGGCAGTAAAACTTCTTCCTCTTGATCAGGGAGAACCAAAATTTTCTGCTTCAAAATATTCAGAAATTGCTTCAAATTTATATGATGCAGCAGAAAGGGAAAATAATCCTGAAGTAAAGAATTTTCTTATGCAGAAAGCTGTTTCTTATGCGCAGAAAGCAATTGACAAAGATTCCGGCAATGCAAAATCACATTTCATTCTTGCAATGAATGCAGAAAAAAACAAAGATTCCCAGACTGCAGAAAGAGAACTTGAACTTGCCGTAAAAAATGATTCTGGCAATTATTTGTATTATTATTATCTTGGTCGCCGCCAGTATCTTAATAAAAAATATTCAGAAGCAAGGACTTCATTTATTTCTTCAATAAAATTAAAAAGCGATTTTGATTCTTCTCATTATAATCTTGGAATAACATGCAAAAAATTAAATCTTTCGCAGGAAGCTCTTTCATCTTTTAGAAAAGCCTACAGCGTAAATCCGCAGCATGCAAAAGCTTATCTTGAAGAAGCAAGAATTCTGGACAGTGTTTATGCAAATTCTGACGGCGCAATAAAGGCATATAATAAAGTTCTTGAAATTGAACCTGACAATATGCCTGCATTAAAAGAATGTGGTTCTGTATATGCTAAAGCCGATAACTATGTAAAAGCAGAATCTTATTTCCGTCGTGCAGTTGCAAAAACAGGAAGCAAGGCAGACCCTATGCTTTATTTTAATCTGTCTACAGTGCTTTACAATCAGAATAAAATTCAGGATGCAGAAAAATATGCCCTTGAAGCATATAATTCAAAAGACATGCTGAACTCAAATTCTGAAAAGGCAAAAATCGTTTACAACTACGCCCTGATTGTCGGAACTGCCGGAAATCAGAATAAGTCAATCGAACTGTATAACGAAGTATTAAAGCTTAATCCTTCTCATACAAAAGCAAAAATTAATCTCGGTATTATGTTTATGGAAATGACACCGCCTGAAACAGATACTGCCTTGCTGTTTTTAACACAGGCATATAAAGAGGACGATAAGAATTTTGAAGTAAACAACAATCTCGGAAATGCGTACCTTTTAAAAAAAGAATATTAAGAAATATAGCTCCATTTTTAGGTCCACTAACCATATCACTAATTACATTTTCAGTAACTTCACGTCCTAAATATCTTTTAGATAAATTAATTACTCTGTGAGCTTCATCAAGTAAAGTTTTATAATTATCATAAACAAACATTAAATCATTAGCTTTACTTTTT
>SAMEA3663136__coassemble_180_pt1 | contig 14284 bp, 8 predicted proteins | sample SAMEA3663136__metabat2_low_PE_008 | metagenome-assembled genome bin SAMEA3663136 (sample SAMEA3663136) | pig gut metagenome | biome: pig gut; feature: pig-associated habitat; material: faeces | place: Denmark | collected 2012
CATTCAGGGTTAACACTGAAAAATCCTCAATAGGATTTATTCAGTGTTTCCTTAATAAAATTGTTTCAACTAAGGAAACACTGAATGTAATTAAAACTCAAAACGATACACAGTTATTGCATTATATGTGTCATCAGGTTCGAGAACTGCACTTGGAAAATTTTCTTTATTCAAAGCATCCGGGAATGCCTGAGTTTCAAGACAAACTGCATCATGCCTTTTATAAACTCTTCCCAGTTTGCCGGTTACACCTTCAATCCAGTTTGCACTGTAAACCTGAATTCCCGGCTGATTTGTATACACTTTCATCGTGCGGTTTGTTTCAGGGTCAGTCAAAACGGCACATTCTCCGCCGGCAGACGTAAAACACTCTTCTGTCGGAGAAACCCACTCAGAATCTTTTGAATGCCAGCATGTCGTATAACAGTTATCATATCCAGGCAAAACTTTTTCAATATCCTGCCCTATCCGCTTTGGTGAATTAAAATCAAAAGCAGTGTCTTTTACAGAAATATATTTTCCTGTAGGAATTAATTTATCATCAACTTCAAGAATAGATTCTGAATTCATCTGAAGGATATGGTTTAATACTGTTCCGCTTCCATGAAGGTTAAAATAGGCATGATTTGTCATATTTACAGGAGTTTTTTTGTCTGTTTTTGCCTTATATTCCAAGCGAAGTTCGTTTTTGTCATTAAGCGTATACGTTACCGTTAATTTTACAGTTCCCGGGAAACCTTGTTCACCGTCAGGACTTATCCTGCTGAATTTTATTCCCCTGCCATTTTTATTTGAAATTATTTTACTGTCCCAGATTACATGGTCATAACGCATAAAGCCGCCGTGAAGAGTATTGATTCCGTTATCGTTTTTATCAAGAAAAAAATCCTTTCCGTCAATATTGAATTTTGCACCACCAATTCTGTTTGCAAAACGCCCTACAATAGAACCAAAAGACAATCCCGGGCATTTTACATAACCGTCAAAAGTTGAATATCCTAAAAGAACATCATCTTTTTGTCCAAGCTTATTCGGTAAAAAAATTCCTGTCAGAGTACAGCCAAAATCAGTTACGCTGAATGACATTTTTCCGTTGTCAACAGTATACAGTTTTGCCGTCTGTCCGTTTGATAAAGTTCCGAATTTCGTTTCTGAAATTTTCATACAACACCTCGCTATAACATATCTATAATAAACTGAACTTCTGTAGTAGATTTATTTAATTTACTTGCAATATGTTCAACATCATATCCCAAATCAACAAGCTGCCTTACCTGTTCATGAAAATTTCTTTTAGGCTCAATCGGATTTTCTGACATATAGATTTTAGGCGAGATGACAGGAACTTCTCCGTATGCGTTTCCCTGAGAATCGACAACGTGTACATTTGCAGCCTTTTTTACAGGAATTTGATTTTCGCTTTCATCAAATAGTTCTGACTGCATTTTCTTTCTGCCCCGGGTTTTCTTTACGTTCAGATTTACTTCAAAAGCAGAATCCTGGTCAATTACTGTTTTTGCATAATTTGTAACAGAAGACGCTTTTCTGGAATAACTTTTTGCAATACGCGATTTTAGAATATTTTCATTGCGCGATTTTTGAATTTCGTCTTGTGCAAGAAGAATTTTTGTATCTGCCAGTTTTACAAGTTCATTCAGTTCTTCTATTTTTGAATCAATTAAATTTATATTCTGAAGTGTATTTCTGTTTACGTCGTTTATCAGCAATTCATATTGAGTCCGTGCTTTTTGAATTTCATCGTCAACAGTAAACAGTCTTTTAAATTTTATAAAAAAAATAAGCCATAATACTAAATTAATTATGCACATACTTGCAATAATAAAAACTTGCATAATTACCTCGTTATATTTATATGTTTTCCAAGATAATCTTCACGGATTTCCGTTTTTATTTCTTCCTGTGTTTCTTGATTTTCATTCTGTTCAGATTTTTCTTCAGGGGAATTTTGATGACCGTCTTCCTTTACAAGACCTGTTTTTGACTCTGAATCAGCGGTCTTTTTTACTGTGTTAATTTTCTGCGCATTCTGATTTACTGCGGCCTGCTGCTGCAACGAAGCATTAACCTGTGCAGCCTGCTGCTCCTGAGAAACACGGCCTGCGATGTTAGACATCTGAGAATACATTGTCTGTAAATCAATAGGTTGAATAGCCAAGGCAAAATCCTATTTATTCATATTTTTAAGGAAGTGCTGATTAACACTTGAAGCGATTACTCTGCACTTTCGTAACTATTTGTATAGTAATTTTACTATACTTTTTCCTGTTTATCAAGTTATTCATAGTTAATTCATAGTTATTACTTTTACAACTGTTTTACTGCAACAAGTGTGAGGTCATCAAGCTGTTCGTCTTCGCGCAGACTTGTATAATATAGATACGAAGATTCTTCTGAAATTTCCTGTTTTGAACTGCAATAAAAATCATACATGTTAAAACATTTTCTAAGATACGCATCTATTCTTTTATCAACCTTGACCAAATCATTCGGTGTAACTTCCGGATCTTTGTAAAAACGGAAGACTTTTTCAACACTTGCAAGAGCCATAATTGCATCTTCTACAGAACCATCACATTTTGTAAAGTCAAATTCAAGGCGCTCAGATGGATTAGGGTTGTGATTTTTTTCAAGAACATAAACACGCCTGTTTAATGCAGCTTCAATTATTGCGTTTACTCGTTCAGGTTCCATCTGTTCATAATCCTGCCCTACTTTGTGGTTTTTGTGAACGGCGCCTTCTTCCAATCCTGGTTCCTGACATTTCATTACATTAAAATTACTGTCGCGGAATTTTCTCGTAGCTTCTTCAATACCGTCAGTATAGAGAAACAGAACGTCGCCTTTATTAAGATGCGTTTTTTCAAGTTTAAAGCCGCCTTTCATTTCTACCATAAATGTCGGTAATGGTCCTGCGGCAGGTGTTTCTGCAAGAGTAAGAACTTTCTGCTTATGTTCTTTTGAATCATAAATGTGAACGATATTATCACCTGCATTACAAAGGAAGACATCGCCTGTCTGCGTGTCAACAAGAGCTAGAATAATCGTTGCAAATTTTCCTTTGATTCCAAGGCCTTCAATAAAATCATTTATCGTACAAATAAGTGCCGGTAAGTCAGTTCCGTTTTTCTTGAATGACCAGTTTTCAAAATGCTTTCTGAACAATGTTGCAACTACAGTCATGAGCAATGCAGCAGGAACTCCATGTCCAGAAACGTCGCATTTTATAATTACATACCATCTGTCATCAAGTTTTTTATAGTCAAAATAATCGCCTGATACACCAGAAGCCCCTTCGTAATATCCAAAACATTCTATGAGATTGTCTTTTAATTCTGCAGTTGTCTGCTTGTTTCCGTTTTTATCTGAATGAAGTGGAAGAAATGTCTGCTGAACGACTTTTCCGTCCATCAAAAGGTGTTCGTCCTGCGCCGCCTTTACAAGTCCGCGCGTCATTTCATTTACAGTATCTCCGAGCTGCCCTATTTCATCTCTTGATTTTATGATAATTTCTTTTCCGGCAAGTTTTTCTTTGTCTGTAGTCTCGCCTATCATCTGCACGTGTTTTGCAAGTCTGCGGATTGGGTTTACGATGATAGAAGCAAGCATGACAGCACAGATTGTTCCTATGGCGATGGCAAAAAGTGAAATTGCAAGCGCACTTATTAAGATTGTTCTTTGCGCTGCATCGATTTCTTCAATTAAACTTTTTGTCGAAACAGAAATAAATACGATAGCACGAACATAATTCTGCGAACTTCCTGAGCGATATAGAACTGGCCTGTAAAAAAGATATTCTGTATTTTCACGACTCAATTTTGTCGAGTCATATAGCGGATAAGAAGAACTGTTTTTTATAGACAGATCGTTTAATATAGCAGTCATTCTTGTCGTAAGTTGTGTAGTAATGTCTGCAATTTCATTACGGCGTTCAACAGAAGCAGAATCTGTATTTAAAGCAAGGCGTGCACCTTCTGCGTTAAGTTTTGCAATATTATTTCCTGTTTCGCTTGCAGTCTTTACTGCTTCATCATTTATAAGCCGGCAGTTTTCGGTAATCTGCAGAATGTTTCTATCTGTCAGCCGCGAAATTCCTGGTCTGAAAAAATCAGTGTCTATTATTAAATTGTGTTCGCCTGTAATGTGAACGTCATTTGATGCCCATACATAATCAAGGCTTCCGTTTGTAAAATCATTTTCGTTAGATTTAAATCCTGTTATCGAAACATAATTTGCTTCATCCAGAGCAGAAGACTGAGCAGGCAGATAGCTTAATTCAAGGACATTTTCAGACGGCATATATGCCTTTGTTCCGCTGGCAAGACTTTCAAGAAGAACATTGACCCTGTCCTGCAAACCTTTTGAAAGACTGTGTTCCTGTGTTTTTACCATTATAAATCCAAGCGGAACAGAAACTAAAAGCGAAACCATCAGTACTAAAGTTACAGTAAATAAAATAAGCTTTAACCTTAATCCGCCGCCTTTTTTATTAAGTGCAGCAATTCTTGTTTTTTTCTGTAAAGGCATAGTTTCTCCTTTTATAAGCGCCTGAATCTGTAAATTAACGGCATTAAAATCTTTTACAGTTGCAGAGATTCCCTTTATCGAAAAAAGAAGTCCTGCAAAAGCAAACAGCATGATAAATGCAAAAAGAACATAAGCAATCTGAACATTGTATATTCCTATTTTTGTATAGCCGAACCAGTCAGGGATATATTCGTATTCCTTTTCAATTTTTACAGTTCCGTTATCCTGAATTGAAAAAGCGATGTTTGATTTATAAAGACCTCTGTCAGTGTGATAAAGCGAAATAAAATAGCGTCCTTCTTTTATCCTGCTGGAAAGCTTTATGTCAGAAATTCTTGAATCTGAAACAATTTTAAAATCACCATCTGCACGCCTTAAATGGATTTCTGGTTTTGAAGATTTTTCCTTCGTAATGTAAATGTCAGAAATTACACCGTCATAACTGAAACCTTTTCCTGTAATCGTAAGGTTTGTATTGCCAAAAATGTCAGAATCTTTTTTTATTGAAGTAATCTGAGTAAACGGCTCAAATTTATTCAGATAAAGAACTGCATAAGACGGTTCTCCTGCATTTCCGACTTCGTCAATTGCTCGTACTGCAAAAACATAAATGCCATTTGAATAATTAAAAAACTGGATGTCATTTTTCTGCTGCATTACGTTTTTGCCAGGTTCTGCAATTTTTGAAGGCAGTGTATCATAAGAATATTTTTCGTCCAGATAAGCAGTTTTCTGCAAAAGGGAATCTTCGCCGGCTTTTAAGGAATGTCTTGAAGATACTGCAAAAGTTTCTTCAAGATTTTCTACCCTTACAAGATTCCAAGAGTAACCTTCAACGTCATCTGTAACTTCAGGATTACTATCATCAAAATTCCATGAAAGAGTAAAAGAATTTGAATTTACAAAACCGTAAAAGTCATTTTGCGGAAGATTGATTTTTGGTTTAGGTGGCGGCGTCAAATCGCGGTAATACGAGAGAATCTGCGGCTCTGACCAGTTCCCTGCGTAATCAACTGCACATACTTTAAAATAATACTCAGCCTCTTCGTCTGCAATGACATTTACGAAACGTTCTTTAGGCAATGTCATAAGCGAATGTGGAGGATTTTCGTTTTTGTCTTTTGTCCATATCCACGAATAGCCGGCAATGCCAGAACTGTCTTCAGGCAATTCAATTCTGTATCTGACATTTTTGTTTTTAGAGTGTTTTCCGGCAGTGTATGTCAGAGGGAAAATTTGAGGCATTTGAACGCTTGTATCAGAAGAAAGCCTGTAAACAGTATTGTTCGACTGCCACACAAAAGAAAGTTCCCTACCCTGATTCGTAACTATCGGATAAGAAAAAACTGCCGCTCTGTTTGAAGAAGAAAGTTTTACTTCATTCCACAAAAAACCTTCTTTTTGAGAAAACCATACACTTTCAATTCCCTGCCTTGTATCAAACCACACAAGGCTTATAATATTTTTATAAGAAAAGAGAACTGGTCTTGATGCATTTCCGCTTGAAGTAAGACGTTCAACCTGTGAGTTTATTTTTCCTGTGTTAATGTCAACTTCTGCAAAATAAATGCTTGAGTTTTCAGAACTGTAATGAGTTCGTTCCCATGCTATGTAAAGTTTTGAGTCCTTGAATAAAATCGAAGGGCGCTGATTGTGATAGGATGTGTAAACTTCATTTGAATTCTGAGGCAATGAACTCTGGTCTGTTACAAGTTCTGCAGGAGTCCATGAAGCACCATTTGATTTTGAAAAAGTTGAATAAAGCTGATACGAAAGTCTTGTTCCGCTGTTAAAGTGTGCCTGAAAAAATACGATATCGCCTTTTTCTGTTGAAGCAAGAACTGGCAAAAATGGATTCGTAAAATTTCGTGTCGGTTCAAAAATTGAAAAATTTGACCAGTTGATTCCGTCGCGACTTTTCGAACTTACCATTGAAAAAGATTCGTCTTTTCCAAGAGAAGCAAATAAAATGAACTCTCCTGATTTAAGCGGATAAATGCGCGGAGCTACTACAGGCAAATTCTGGCGTTCAAAGTCAGTTCTAGCAAAAGTCATACCGCCGTCATCAGAAGAAAAAACTGAAACCATGTTTGATTCTGAAAGAACGCTGACACAGATTTTTCCCCTGTCATTTATAGCAGCAGAATACAAGTCAGGAACTTCGCCCGAATATAAAAAAGGACCTGCAAAATGCCTGTTCATTATAAGTTTGCCTGAATTTGATTTTTTTACTGCAGCAGAAAGATAGACTTCTGATTTTTTTGTATCGATTTCTTGCCAGAATATTGCGTATGAATTTTCATTGCTTACAGCCTGCGGAAAACGGCAGTCGCCTGTTGTCAGCCGTTCAGGATTTTCCCAATAATACTGTTCAGCGTATAAATTTATCCTAAAAAACGCAACTGCAAATAAAAGAATGAAAACGAGAAAAAATAACTTTTTGTCAGCACTGCACTTATTCAAAAGAAAATCCCACCATCTGATATTTTACTTTACATAAAAAGAAATTACAACAAGGCTTTTACTTTTTTCTGTAAATCCAAAACTTTACTTGAACGCCTGTTTTCAGGTTTCTGTAAAAGCTGTTCGACTAAAGCATAAGCTCCGACAATGTTGTTTTTCTGCAGTTCCTGAATTGCTTTCTGGTACTTTGCTTCATCAGAACTTGACAGGACAACGCTTGCCCTTCCTCCAAGAGAAACCTGTACCCTGTCTTTTAAAAGAATTGCCTGATCGTTATTAGGGTTAAGCTGAATTGCCTGGTCAAGTTTTTCAAGGGCGCTTCTAAGCTGAGATTCGCTGTTTCCGGCATTGTTTACAATACGCGATGCTTCTTTGGTCAAATCCTGTGATTTTACGAGTGAAGAATTGTTAACAGGTTTTTGCCTTACACCGATTTCTATTTCAACCTGATAAATCAGATTTTTAAGTCCCGGATAATCAGGGCGGATTTCGTAGAGGTCAAGCAAATCTGTATACGCAGTCTGTTGTCTTGAAGCAATTTTATAATTTTCCCGCGCACTCTTTACTTTCTGTTCAAACATTTCGTTAAATGCATCCGGGTCAATCAGCTGGTCAATTTTGAGAGACAAAAGGCTTGCTTCCTGATTTAAAGGATAGACAAGTTGAATTTCCTGAAGTTTCTTCTTTGACTGCATCAGGACTGCAGTTCCTTCTTCTCGTTCACCATTTTTGATAAGTGCTGAACCTTTGTCAAAAAATTGATGTGCGATGCTCAGAATCTGAGACATTTCAGGATACAGCGGTGCAGTCGGTGGAATTACACGGCCGGTTTTCATAGAAAGTGCAGTTTCTACAAGAGCAAGAAGATTCTTTATTTCTATATCTTCTTCTTCGCCGTTCGTTACTGCCCAGCGGCTTTTTGCACGGATTAAAAGGTTTTCTGCTTTTTCAAAGTTGCCGTTGTAATATTCGTTTTTAGCCTGATTTTTTAACGAACGGACTTCTGCAACTATGAGCTTGTTTTCTGCATCGTTAATCTGCTGACCTAAAACAAGAAGTTTTCTGTCGCTTTCTTCGCGCAGTGCACTTGATTCCTGCCAGTCAAAAGATTCTTTATATTTTGTACTGCTCAATTCTATATTACGGCGTGCTGTAGCATAATCTGCGCGCTGAAAAGCCTTGAGCGCCTGGGAATATCTGAGTTCTGCTTCATTCAATGCACGCTGGCTGTTTAAGATTGCAAGATTGGACGACACGGCATTTTTCTGGCTTTCTGATTTTAAGGCATTCATTTTGCTTATGTTATCTCTTACAGTCTTTTGTTCTGCAGCAAAGAAACTTTTTTCTGCAGGATTTTCTTCAAGAGTTTTGCGACATAACTCAATAATCTGAATATCAGAATTCAGTTCTGAGTCAGTTTTTACAAGCAGGTCAAGCGCTTCTTTCGGGTAGTGTTTGTCAAGCAAATCTGATGCTTTGCCGTATTCATTCTGATAATATGAATAAATTTCATCAGAGGCAGAAGAAAAATAAGAAGCAGTTTCTTTCCACTGTATCTGGCTTGCATTTTTGCAGACATCGTACAGTGTCCTGTTTAAAACCAGATAATAGTTATTCAAAATTTCATAATCGGTTTTTGCATTTTCATCTTTTTTTGCGCTGACTGCATTAAGGTATCCTGCAAACCATTTTTCGTTTAAAAGGCGGCCGGCATTCTGTGCACATTCATCGTATTGCCTTGCACAATCAATCATCTGTGACGGATACGAATTTTTTGCACGCAGCGCTTGAACTGCATTCTGCGGTTTTGCAATAACTTTAAGCTGTCTGTTTATTCCCTGATATTTATTTAAGATTTCATAACTTTCGTTCAATGCTGAAATTAAAGTCTCAGGATATTTCATCAGCTGAACATATCCTTTAAACTCAGTTTCATATCTGAAATCAGTTTTTATTTTGTCATACATTGAATTTACAGTAAGACCGAGTTTTGCAAAGTTTGAAGCTGTTCCCAGTTTTGTAAAAGGAAGTTCCTGCTGCGTTACAGTGTCAACATTTTTTGAGTTTATCTGGTCAAAAGTAATTTTTGCAACGGCATTATAAATTGCAGGCTTTATAGTTTCAATGTAATTTTTAAACTGAGAATCCATTGTACCGATAATTCCTGTTTTTGGATTGTTTTCAAGTCCCAGAGAAAATTTAAATATAAAAGGCAGATACGAAGCTTCTGTAAGTTCTCTGTTCTTTTTTTGAAGCGAACTGAAAGTGTTTTTCAAAAAAAGCGCATCATTATAAATATTGTTTCTTATGTTGGCGAAATTCTGCAGTTCAATATTAAAGTTATTATAAGCATTTTCTGCTTCACGATAATTTCCAGAATTTACTGCGTTTAAAAATGCCGTAAAAGAATTTTTTAATTTATCCTGAATGTTGATGTAATCACGGCACGATGAGTTTATACGGTTTACGGCAGGAGTTACTGGAGAAGTTACGCTTTCAGGATTTTCTTCATAAAACTCCTGCCGGTACATATAAAAGCCTTCCTGTATTTTACTTACTGCCCGAGTGTATTCAGTTCCGTCAGTAAAAGCAGAAGATTCATCCATAATTTTTCTGAATTGAGCTCTGTAATACGTAAACTGTGCTGCAATCTTTGCCTGCCTGATGAACTGCAGCTGTTCTTCTGTCGGATTTTTTTCTACAGATTCCAGAGCAGCAATGATTTCAAGTTTTTTCTGTGCGTTCTCAGGTTCGTTTTCCATTACGTCAATAAGATTGTCTGCAAGAACTATGTACTGCTGGCGTGCTTTCATAATTTTGTCGATGCGCCGTTGTACAAAATCAAGCTGGTCAGGATATGCATGAAGGTAATTGCTAAGTTCAATTAATGCAGTTGTATAATCTGTTTCTGCAATCAGAGTGTCGATTTCTTTTAGAGAAAGTATTTCTGCCTGTTTCTGTTCTTCCTGCAAAGTTTCAGCAGAAGTACCTGTTTTAACGGCACTACCTTTACTTTGAGAAAAACTCATCGAGAGAATAAAAAAAACATAGCAAATCAAACAAAAAAACTTTTTGATAACAGATTCCCCTATCCATTTTATTTTCGGTAATAAAATTAATGTTATAAAGAAAAAAAACCGAAAAAATTATAGCAGCAGAATTATTTATAATATATCACAATTCATTTAGAGATATTAGACATTCTACACGTTTTACTGTAAAATATAAAGACGAATGAACAGAAAATATGCTTTAAAAAAATTAATAATCCTCCTTTTTTTTATTATACCGTTAAAGGCATATTCTCTGGAATACATTGACGTCTATACAAAACTTTCTGATACTTTTTCAGGCTTTACCGATAGCAATGCAGGAAGCACTGTTTTTCCATCGTTAAAAATGCCTTCAGGTGGAAGAGAAGAAAGCCTTGGTTCAGCCTTTACTGCCCTTGCAGATGACATCGGATTTTTTGACTATAATCCTGCTGCAAGTTCAGTTTTAAAAGACACGGAAGTTGCATTGTTCCATAATTCATGGATTTCTGATTCAAATATTGAAACGCTTGCAGCTACATGGAGAAAGGACAACCTCGGATTTGGTGCAAAACTCAAATGTTTTTACGTTCCGTTTACAGAATACAGCAGTATGGGCGAAAGGCTTGCTTCAAATTATTATTCAGAAACGACAGGTATCATAAACATTTCGTATAATTTTTTCAGGGGTTATTATTTTAAAGGACTTGCAGCAGGCGCAAACATAAAAGCGGCATGGCGTTCAATTCCTGATTATACTGACAGGGAAACTGGTGAACTTATCAAAAACTCTGGTCTTAGTCAGTCTGCCGCAGCTTTTATGGCTGATATCGGAATCCTTTTACGGTTCAATGCCGGAAAATTTTTTGCAGACAGAGACCCTAATTTAAAAATCGGGTTAAGCATTTTAAATGCAGGAATTGCAATAACAGGCTTTTCAACTGCGCAGGGAGTTCAAATAGACGATGCTTTGCCGACTTCAATTTCAGCAGGAATTTCATACAGGTTTATAAAGCCAGTTGTAGTTTCGATTGACTTTAACCAGCCTGTAAATCTTATTGATTTTTCAAAAACAGAATTATGGTCTGCCGGAGTTGGATTTGACGTTAAAGTGACAAGTTTTCTTGAACTGATGGCTGGTTTCAGACTAAAAGGTGCAAATCCGCGCATAAGCCTTGGAACAGAGTTTAAAATAAATAAATTTACTGTTGATTTGAATTACACTTTTGACTTAACATCTGCTGCAAATCCTGTCAATCATTTTAGCGTAGGTGCAAAAATCAACCTCGGTGATCAGGGCAGATATTCACGGGAACTTGAAGCAGAAGGCTATTATCAGGACGGCTTAAAATATTACGCCTCTGGTAAAATGGAACTTGCAATTGAAGCCTGGGAAAAATGCCTGAAAATCAATCCGTATTTTACGCCTGCAAAAAACAGCATAAAACTTGTAAAAAATTCGCAGAAACTTTTTGACAGAGTAATTGACATTCAGAGTCTTGAATAGAAATACATTATAAACTCATCTTTTCTTTGAAAAAATCCTAAAATTCATCCATGGAAATATCGGGTGAGTTTTTTCAAGATTGCAGAGCCATTCTGTACTTACTGTATTTGAACCAAGAGCATCAAAAACGGCAGTAAAAGAGATGATTGAATCTTTAAACATTTTTTCAGCATATTCAGCATACGTACCTGTTTCAATCATCTTTGCCCATTCAGAACTCTGTGCAAGCATAAGTTCTCTTGAACCAAGATTTAAAAGTCGTACTTTAAGTCCCGTGTCATCAGGAAACCTTCCTGCCAAATCTACAATCCGTTCAGAAGCCTTCCTTAAATAGCGTATCATCCAGCCGTTTTTGCTAGAAAGGTAATCTTCGCCGTAGCTTTCTTTTGAACCTGATGCAAAGTAGGGAATTATTTTCTGCAATGAAAACTTGTCATAAAGTAAATCAGAAAAACTTGCGGTACAAATATCAGACTCCGTAAATTTTCTGATGATGTTTTCAAACCAGACAAGACCTTCGTCCCATTTTTTGTAAAGCGATTCGTCATCAAAAACGCAAGTCACGGAAACATCTGTATCAGGCAGAAGTTCTGAAGCTTTTTTCAGTTTTTCTGAATATTTTAAAACAAAATCTTCTGCATCAATTACAGCCTGATTCAAGGCATTTTCTGCGTTATAAATCCAGTCTGATTTTTTAATGTCTTTATATTGAGTTTCTGATTCAGAGCATGCATTGTTCCCGTAGCAGAATCCAGAACTTGAACGAGCCTGCCCTTCTTTTATAAAAGGAATCAGTTCGCTTGAATTAAGTTCCCACGCAATATCACTGTTTTTATTTTTGTAAACAGGATTTTTATTATATTCAAGTTGAACTGAATCTGCAGCAAAAAGTGACAGGCAATTATAGCATCTTGCAGGCGCAAAAATTCCTTTTTCCGGCGTTGTCTGCCCCAGCAAAAAACTCTGCGACGGAACAATCGTATAATTTACGCCATACATTCGAAGTACTTTTTCAATTCCCGGAGCATACCCGAGTTCAGGAAGAAAAAAACCTTCTGCAGAAATTCCAAAATAATGGCGGACAGAATAAAGTCCTGTTTCGACCTGCGCATTAAGGATTTCACTCATATCTGCGTAATGAGGCATAAACATATAAGTTCCGCAGGTTGCAAGAATTTCAATTACGCCCTGCTTTGCATAATTTGCAAAATATTTTAAAAGATTTTCTTCGTAAACTTCCGTGAAATATCGCTTTGTTTCTATGATTTTTTCAAGATAGATTTCTGCATTTTTATGAAGTTCTTTTGAATTTTTTGTACGGATAAGTTCTTTTTTGCCAAATTCAATCAAATCGTTAAGGTAATTTACATACTGTTTTTTTACGATGGAATCAGATAAAAGTGCACAGAGCGGAGTTGAAAAAACAACAGAAATTTTAAATTCAACATTATCTTTTTTTAAATTTGAAATCATATTTAAAAGCGGAATATAGACGTTTGTAATTTTTTCAAACAAAAGGAAATTTTCCTGATTATATTCATTGACGCTTTCATCAGAATGCCGTATATACGGATGATGAAAATTAAGCAAAAGTGCAATATTTTTACCTGACATTTTTAACTCCAAAATTAATTAAATGATTGCCTGTAATTATTATAATGATTTTTCAGCATTGATTTAATTCCTGATAATTCAAGAACAGGTTTAAAATCCTGTTCCTTGCCGGGAGTAAAATTCCTGAATTCTTCTGAGCCCTGAGGAATTTCAAGCCTTGCAGAGACAGCAAGAACTGAATCAAGAACATTTTCCCTATCCTGCATTAAATCAACACGGACATATTTTTTTCCGCCGGGAATCAATATATACTGTTCCCTGTCTTCAAAATTAATCTGAATGTCAAAAGTGTCTTCCGGTTTTTCGCTTGTCTCTTCATCAAAAAAACATACTTTTAAAAACACCGGAGTTTTTGAAACCGTAAGCTGTTTATATAAAACTTCGCTAAAATCCCAGTAAACAAACAAAGAAACAGGATTTCTTAAAAGGACATTTATTTTTGTTTCGTTGTAACCTTTGGGCAGGTCTTTTGAAAGTTCTGCTTGTCCGTTTTCTTCAATTTTTATCGTTTCTTTATATTTTGAATTTTCAGCGTTTTCTTTTGCAAATTCCAGTAATTCTGCAATAATGAACTGTCTGTTTAAATCATCAGGAATATCAATTCCATATTCATCAGCCAAAGCGATTAACTGAGAAGAAGTCAATGTTTCAAGATGCCCGCGTGACAGATTTTTTTGCTCATCATTATTTTTCATAGCTGAAATAATCGTAAAAATCGAGATTATTGTCAATAACTTGCGCGGCAAGTTTGCATCAAAGTGAAGTTTTACCCGTGGATTCAAGGTAAACACATAAAAATCCTCAGGTATGATTTATTCAGTGTTTCCTTAGAAAATTGTTTCTATTGGTGTGATACCGACTGTGGCGGCAAACTGACGGGCATTAAGTGCGTTTTTGAGAACGTCTTTGGGATTATGGGCATCTGAATCACAGATTACTTTTGCACCGCTTTTTGAAACAAGTTCCCAAAACTCAAGATACGGATAGCCAAATCTTTTTCCAAAAGGAGTATCAATTAAACCGCGGCTTATTCCGAGTCCGTTAATTTCAAGCGGAATGTCAAGCGCCTCTGCTGCATTAAGAATGTCAGTAAGGCAGCTTTTTGCTTCATCGTCCCAGATTT